>ERZ841116.57-NODE-57-length-90829-cov-6.686254_pt1 | contig 90829 bp, 73 predicted proteins | sample MGYA00519875_ERZ841116 | MGnify/ENA primary metagenome ERZ841116 (study PRJEB31850, sample SAMEA3708889) | human gut metagenome | biome: human gut; feature: human-associated habitat; material: faeces | place: China | collected 2014 ... | reverse complement strand
AATCCGTGATACCGGGGAATACCGGGGATACGAAACAGACTGTACGGATACCTGCTTCATATACCTGCTTCATAGCAGCGATACGGCGCTCAATGCTAGAAGCAGAGTCCATATCGTTCTTGAAATTTTCATCTAGTGTGTTGATCGACCATGAAACGGTTACTCGTCCAAGCTTCTTCAGCAGATCAATATCCCGTACCACAAGATCCGACTTTGTGCAGATCAGAATATCTGCGTCACTGCCGATCAGCTGCTCCAGAAGTTTTCTGGTATTCCCGAATTGCTCCTCCTGTGGATTGTAGCCATCTGTCACAGAACCGATGACCACCCGCTGTCCGGCATATTTCTTCGGATTTTTAATTTCCGGCCAATGCTTCACATCAAGGAAAGTGCCCCATTCCTCCTTGTGCCCGGTAAAGCGCTTCATAAAAGAAGCATAGCAATACTTGCAGGCATGTGTACAGCCCACATAGGGATTGACCGAGTAACCGCCTACCGGCAGACTAGACTTAGTCATGATGTTCTTTGTTTCCACCTCACGAATGAGGATTCCATTTATTACTTCTTCCATGATTTCTGTACCTCTAACACTTTATTAAATTCTTCCGGCATTTCCTGAATCATATTTTCATCCCCTATGATAGGGACAAGGTCTTCCTTCATAAACACCGGAATGCCGAGCTTATGTGCCTGGTCCGTCAGAGACCATGCCCATTCCGGCTCCGTATGAATCTTCCTGCTCTGAGCTCCGGTCATGGTGCCCACAACGATCCAGTTGATTCCGGAAAGGTCAACTGTGCCGGGATCGTCGAATAACGGCTCAAAGGTAACATGGTAATGTTTTGCTCTGACGTTTTTCCGAAGGGCGTCGATACGCCACAGTTCTGCTTTCCTCGTCACCGTAACGCCAAACCATGCGTTTTCCAGATCGGTATCAAAATCCAGCAAATCAGGTCGCTTGGTAAGGAACAGGAACTGATGCTGTGGATTTTCACGGATCTTTGCAAATACCTCGTCTCTCCATTCCGGCTTCCATCCGGAGAGATCGCTCATGCCGGTAAGAAGAAAGTTCTGCGGACGTTTCTTTTCCATCATCTTGAGCTTACCCGGAAAGAATTCAGGGTCAGCGAAGTCATCAATCATATGCCAGCGTTTCACGTTGTTGCGGGCATAGCAATATGTACACCCCACTGTGCAGCCAATGACGATATTCATGTTCTGAATCTGATCTTTGATACAAATACTCATGACTTCTGCCACTCCTCAAGATTCTTTCTGATGCGGTCGAGGCATTCCTCAAACCGGGTAATTTCTTCCTCTGAAAAACCTTTGTAGTAAATACTGCCCATCTCATCAGATACAGAATCGTACTCGCCCTTTAAGGCATGTGCTTTCTCAGTCAGAAACAGGAGTGTTTTCCTTTTGTCCGTTTCAGACTGAACACGGCTTATCAGCCCTTGATTTTCCATTCTTTCCAGCATCGTAGTAAGAGATGTTATCGCTAATCCGCATTTAGTCGAGAGTGACCTGATTGAGATACCATCCTCCTGCCACAGCACATAAAGAATACGCCCTTGAGCTCCATTAAACGCATCAATATTCTTTTCGCTGAGAATTCTTTCAAAAATCCGGTCTCCAAGTTGTTTTATTTTGGTGACAAGAAATCCGCCATTTGTTTTCATGCAAAAGCTCCTATATAGTAGTTTTTTAAATAATACTATATAGGAGTTTTACTGTCAAGAGTTTGTATGTCTTAATAGGTAAATTCCATTTATTTCAATTCTCCAAACTAGAAATTGTGATACAGAAAGTCTTTAACAACCCTGTTGAGCTGCTGTTCTATCAATCGAAAGTGAAATGCTATTTGTTTGCATACAAATGGCAACCTTTTACATGGTCATTGACAATCCCTATTGCCTGCATATAGGCATATATAATTGTACTACCAACAAACTTAAAGCCAAGCTTTTTTAAGTCTTTACTAATTTGGTCTGAGAGTGCAGTCTTTGCGGGTATATCAGTTTCAGTTTGGAACTGATTGAGAATTGGCTTACCATCAACATAAGACCATATAAACGAATCAAAACTGCCATACGATTCTTGGATTTTTATAAACTGTTGAGCATTTGTTATTGCTGATTTGATTTTTAACCGATTACGAACAATGCGGCTATTTTGCATTAGCTTTTCTATTTTTGCATCATCATATAGCGCTATTTTTTTGCAGTCAAAGTTATCAAAAGCAATTCTAAATGCCTCTCTTTTATTTAGTATTGTCAGCCACGATAGTCCTGCCTGCATACCTTCAAGTATTAACATCTCAAATAGTTTATTCTCATCATGAACGGGCTTTCCCCATTCATTATCATGATACTCTTTATATAAGTCGGTAGTTGCCCATGAACATCTTTGTATCAATTCTTCCATAAGTTTCTCCGTCCTGCAAATTCCGATTTGTTAAACTAAACCGAGTATACCATACCGACAGCCGAAAGAAAATCCCTATATGCAAGAACCTGCCCTTTTTCCTGCGTACGTGCGTACGGACTGTATACGGACGTACGCCGCGATTGACCCGAAACGCACAGTATAGGGGGATGCAAAGCAAAAGGCAGGGCACCACCTCCATGGTGATACCCTGCCTTTGCTTGTTTATCGCTCTGAGTAGTCTCTTTTCAGAACTTGTTGGGGCAAAGCCCCTCCATCTGCTAACGCAGACCGTTCTGCCGCTTGAAATCCCCACTGGGGCGTTCGTTGCTTCGCAAACGCGGTCTGGTTGGGGCGTGCCTGCCCTAAACCCTACTTCATAATATCGATCATGACCGATCAACGACTGATTTATAGTAATTGCCAAAGTCTGCAAGTGCATTGACGATTGGTAACATTTCCGTTCCGAGATCGGTCAACCCATATTCTACTTTGGGAGGATTCTCGTGATAATCACGACGGTAGGCAAGCCCATCATCAATCATCTGTCTTAAGCTCTCGGTCAAAACTTTCTGCGAGATCCCGTCGATGCTTCTTTGCAACTCATTGAATCTCCATGGACGCTCTTTTAGATTGCGCAGAAGCAAGAGTTTCCATTTTCCGCCAATCAGGGATACTGCTGTTGCAACCGGACATTCCGGCAGTTCTTCTTTTGTACGCATATCAGTCACCTCTGTATATAGTATATCACATTCATTTTTGAGTGTACAGTTACAAAAAAGTGCGTACTTGTTTTTGAATGTGCGAGCTTCTATACTTAGCTCAGGCAATGAAAGATTGCGAATCAAAATGGAGGTGCTTACAATGGCAAGCTACACAAAAATGACAGTTGGAAAAGAAAATCGGACGGAGCTTCATGAAAAGCTCGCCCTGACTGGTGCGGAGATCAGCTTGAATACGCTTCCTGCGGGAGCAAATGTTCCGTTTGTCCACTCCCACAAGGCAAATGAGGAAATCTACGGTGTTCTTTCCGGCAAAGGCAAGGTCGTTATCGATGGCGAAGAAATCAGCCTTGCAGCAGGCGACTGGCTGAAGATTTCTCCCGTGGCAAAACGTCAGTTCTTTGCTGCAAACAATTCTGAAATCACTTATATTTGTATTCAGGTCAAGGAGAATTCTCTCGAAGGCTATACTGCAACGGATGCTGTGATCTACTGATAAAACATATCAAAACAAAAGGCAGGATATCATCACCATGGTGATACCCTGCCTTTGCTCATTTACCGTTCGGTTGCTGCGGTAAACTTCAATAAACAAAAACGTACCCGAACCCTTTTTCGTAAAGAATCGGGTTCGGGTACGAACTGTATGGTGGTGAATCGTCACATGGTTATAAGAACATTGATGCAAAGCTCCAGTGCTTTCCGCAAAGAGCCCTTTCCCCAATCTCTCTCATCATGAGCATAAACATTCGCAAGGGAATCGGCAGTGTAGAGAATCTGGCCAAAGACTGCACCACGCTTCTGGGCACAGGCGGCCAGTGCAGCACACTCCATTTCAACTGTGGCACAGCCCTCGGATTTGCGATATTCTACCATATCTCGTGTTTCTCGGAAAAAACCATCCGTTGTCCATGTGATACATTTTTGAAACGGAATATTCAACGCACAAAACGTCTGCTCAATGGCTTTTATTGCGGAAGGCTCCAGATCAACAAACCGAGCGGCTGGAAGATAATGATACGAAGTGCCTTCATCGCGCATTGCCCTGATTGGAATCAAGAATTCGTTTTCGTCCAAATCGGTCAGCACTCCGCAGGAACCGGCTGAAATAATTTTTTTGCATCCGCAGGAGATTAAAAAATCCAGAAGCTGTGCAGCCGCGGCAGCTCCCAGCGGTGCCTGACACAGGCAAAATTCCAGCCCATTTTGCTGGACGATATAAACAGGATAACTTTTTGTAATCGTTTCAAAGTGTTCAGCAATGACTGCATCCATTTCAAATGCGTAATCATCAATCACATCGCCCAGAAAACCAAACACACATTTTTCCGGAAGGACGAGCTGCTCTGCGCCATGATTGGGCCTGATGACCTCAATCGAATCAAAATCGTATTCAAGAATGGGAAGATCATGTTTTTGTATCATGGAAAATTTCCTCTTCCTGCAAATTGCTGCACGAAATAAAAATACCCGAACCCTTTTTCACAAAGAATCGGGTTCGGGTACAAACTGTATGGTGGAGCATTGTCAGCAGCAGTCGAACCTTTAGGCAGGCATATCGTTGCTGCGGTCAGAGCGCTTCAAACCGAGAAACGGAGGCACTTCGGAACGCTTCAGCCCTTGCTCGTGTGCTTTTTTCAGTTGATATTCGTGCAGGGCAATGCTGTCCAGCAGATCACGCTGATTTTGGGAAGCTGCATAGTAATCAACGCCGAACCGTTTGCAGACTGCGCTGAGTTGGTCAAGCATTTCAATAGCAGTAGGGGACATTCGTTTGACTTCAATATCCATGGGAGCACCACCTTTCAGGAAAGATACGTATTGAAGAGCGAAAGCGCCGCATTGTCGGCAAGCATCAGCATGATTGGCCCGCCGGACTGTTTGGCAAAGACCCGGATCGCGCCAAAATCCCGGATATAATGTTTTGCAAGTTCATCCGTCTTAGCTTCAAAAGTGACGACGCCGTTTTTACCGGAATCAATGGAAAGCTGGATGCCGAACGCGATCATCATACGCCCGATGCCCAGATATTTTTTCTGAATGGTCAGCGTCGGGTTGCTCTCCGGGTGGCTTTCGATGTACTCAATATAAACGAACATGCTGGATTCTGTTTCGCGGTAAGCACCCAATGCTACGATTTCGCCGTTTTCGGTTTTAGCCGTGTACTTTTCCAGTGCGGGGTCACCGATGAACTCACTTGTCCAGTCGGTCTGCCAGCTTTCTTTGGTTGCAGCAAGGTCAGCGGGAGTTGACTTGTCAACCTCAATCGGAATCCTATTGCCCGTATCGGATGCTGTGACAAAATATTGCAAAGTCATAATGCCCACCTTCTTTCAGTTTTATTATAACGAAAGAACGATAGACTTTCAAGAAAGAAAATCGCAAAGAGAGTGAAAGTGTGAGAGCAAGAATCGTCCCGTGGCCACAAATTTTCAATTCTTGAAAATTTCTTGCCCATCCGGGACTGCACTTCTGCAACGCTCCCGCGTTTTTGAAGTGCTCTTGTTGGGGCGTGCCTGCCCCAAACCCTGCTTCTGAGGTTACGACAAACGGGAATTTAGTTGGTTGATTATTCTTCGTTATCCTTTTGAGATTCATCACTTTCCCTATTTCGATTTTGACCATCGAGAGCAGACCCTATGCCTACACCAAGCGCTAAACCGACAAGCATATAGAGTGGAATATTGTTGGTTACTACACCAATAGCCGCACCGATAGAAATTCCTATGCTCATAAAAGTCGGTAAATAGTGAGGCTTATCATCTTTTTTATTTTTCATATAGCTATACATTCCTTTCCAAATTATAAGATTTATTGAGTGTCGTTATCAAAATGATTGCAGCAAAAGACTCAATACATAACTAACGATTGCTCCTACTGCAGCACTTCCGATAAACCATAAAACCTTTTGATAAGGACGTTTGCCGTATTCTCTGGCGCTCTGGATTTCATCCAGCCTTTTACCTTCACAAAATGCTACGATTTCTTTATATGTTTGAACATCATTGTCCTTTTTTATTCGTTCAACCTTTGCTGCAAAATACATGGCAGCTAAAGCAATGACACACCAAAGGATCAATGCCCATTTATTACCAATGTAAAATAACGGAGCTGCCGAAATAACAGCAATAACGAGAAAAACCGTATAGATTGCGCCATAGTGATTGAGTTTTTTGATTTCCTCTTGTTTGATTACTTCTTTCATAGTATCAATATCTCCTTTGATTAGTTTATCAAGTGAGATTTGAAAGATTTCACTCAGTAATACCAAGCTGGTTACATCTGGATAGCTTTTGTCATTTTCCCAATTTGAGATTGTTTGCCTTGAAACATAAACATGATCGGCTAACTCCTCTTGAGACAGTTGTAACTCTTGGCGATATTTTTTTATTTGCTTTCCGAGTTCCATCTCTTCACCTCCTTGCATACTCATACTAATCAAAAGATTGTATTTTCGCAATCAAAGGGCATTGACATCTGTGTTTTCCGTGTGTCAAAGGTCTTTTACATACCGTTAACTTCCGATTTGTTGAGCCGAGTATACCATACTACCAGCTGAAAGAACACCCCTATATGTCAGAACTTTCCCTTTTTTCTGCGTACGTGCGTACCGGCCATGTACGGACGTACGCAGCGATTAGCCCTCAATGCGCCATATAGGGTGGACGACCAAGTTCGCACAAAGCGAACTTGATCCCGCAAAGCAAAAGGCAGGATACCATCGCCCATGATGATACCCTGCCTTTACTCGTTCTCGCTTACCGCTCTGCGTACTCCCTCCGCAGAACTTCCTGTAAACAAAAAACGTACCCGAACCCTTTCTCGTAAAGAATCGGGTTCGAGTACGAACTGAATACTGGAGCAATAAAAAACCACCACAAAGGCGCCTGTCCCCTTTGTGGCGGTTTTGGTCCAGTCCTAGAGCGTGTGGCCGTAGGTGTTGGCAGCCTTGATGGCGGCGGCGAACTTTTCGTCGGTGAAGGGCTCGGGGTTTCCCTGCTTCCACTCGTTGGTGGCGTGCGCGTACTCGCACAGGGCCAGGATGTCGGTCTCGGAAAGCCCGACCTGCTCTAGCGTCACGGGCAGGCCCATCTGCTTGTTAAAGGCTGCGTAGCGCTCAAGGTTCTCGGTATCGCCCGTGTAGGCAAACAGCACGAGCACGCCCAGGCTCACGACCTCGCCATGCAGGTAGGTGCCCTCGCGCGGAATGCTGCAAGTGGCGTTGTAGAACGCATGCGCCACGCTCGAGTTGTAGTAGTAATCGTTTTGGTTGGTCAGGTTGGAGACGTAGCCCGTGTTGACCACGATATCGAGCGCGATCTGCTTGACGGCCTCGGTCGACAGGTTCTGGCGAACGTCCTCAAGACCCTGCACGCCATAGGTAAACAGCGGCTCGGAGCAGGTGTGTGCGAGCGCCAGGCCAAGACCTGCGGTGTGCTCCAGGTTGCCGGCGCTCGTGGCGTACTCGACCTCGGGCTGCTTGGACAGGGCATCGCCCACGCCCGCCCAGAAGTACTCCGCCGGAGCCTCGGCGATGATCTTGGGGTTGATGAAGATGTGTGCGGGGCGGTTGGGGTACGAATAGCCCTCGAGCGAGCCGTCGTCGTTGTAGACAACGGCAATGGCGGTCGCGGCCGAGCAGTTGGAGCAGATCGTCGGTACCGTAAAGACGATCTTCTTGAGCACGATGGCCGCCGTCTTGACGGTGTCGAGCGCTTTGCCGCCGCCGCATGCGATGAGCACATCGGCCTCTCGGCAGGCGGGGGAGTTAACAAGCTTGGCGATATTGGCACGCGTGCTGTTGGTGCCGTAGACGCGTGTCTCCAGAATCTCGACGTCGGTGTCCTCCAGTGCCGCTTCGATACTGGGAAGCGCCGCGGCCAGTGCTCGTTTACCACCGATAATCGCGACCTTGGCCGCTCCGTACTCGGCCAGCGCGCTGGGCAGCTCGTCAAAGCAATCCTCGCCGACGGTATAGTCGCTCATTCCAATCGTGCGCATAGCAGCCTTCTTTCGTTAGATAAAGTGCTTTCAGGTATTTTGCTCCAAGAGAAGGCTCAATGCCGCGAGAAATTTCGAACGTATAAAACCAGTGTTGAGGGTTTTTCGCCGGCGCGGAACGTGCTAGCATACTCCGCATAAGCGTTGATGGGGACGAGTAGTCGGCCGTCCGCATGCTACAGAGAGCGGGGAGCGCTGAGAACCCGTGCATGCGACCGATGAAAATCACCCCGGAGCTGCGGTCCCAACGGACGTGCCGCGCAGGTTCGTCTTAGTAGACATCGCCGAGATGGTCGTCGATACAGGCCAGCCGAGTAACGGATGCGAGTGCGCGAATACGCGGGCGAGGGCATCTAAGCTGGGTGGTTAAGCGAAGAGCTTTTGCGGGCGTGCAGCCCGTTTGTGGCGCTTCGTCCCAGCTTGTAGGGACGGGCGCTTTTTTTGGTGCCCAGAGGGTGTGCGCGCCCATGACAAGAAAGGGGTACCGTGGCAAACGAGTACAAGCAGACGATGAATCTGCCTAAAACCGTATTTCCCATGCGTGCCGGTCTTTCCAAGTCCGAGCCCAAGCGACTCAAGGACTGGCAGGACAACAAGGTCTACGAGCAGGTTCTGAAGAAGAACGAGGGTCACAAGAAGTTCGTGCTGCACGACGGTCCTCCGTACGCCAACGGCCCGATCCACATCGGCCATGCCATGAACAAGATCTCCAAGGACATGATCAACCGTTACTGGATGATGCAGGGCTATGAGGTTCCCTATGTTCCCGGTTGGGACTGCCACGGTCAGCCGATTGAGCACAAGGTCGAGGAGAAGCTCGGCACCGAGAAGTTCAACCAGACCTCCACGGCCAAGATCCGTGAGCTCTGCAACAAGTTCGCTGTCGAGAACATCGAGCTGCAGAAGGCCGGCTTCCGTCGTCTGGGCGTGCTCGGCGACTGGGACAACCCCTACCTGACGCTCTATCACCAGCATGACGCTGCCGACATCGAGGTCTTTAAGGCCATGTTCGATAAGGGCATGATCTATCGCGGCCACAAGCCGGTTCACTGGTGCAAGCACTGTCACACCGCGCTCGCCGAGGCCGAGATCGAGTACTCCGACGAGACGAGCCCTTCCATCTTCGTTCGCTTTGAGATGACCTCCAAGCCCGCCGGCCTCGAGAACTTCGACGGCCCGGTCGACTTTATCATCTGGACGACTACGCCGTGGACCATCCCGTCCGACCAGGCAGTTTCCCTCAAGCCCGGCGCCGCCTACGTCGCCGTTGAGCACGATGGCCGTGCCGAGGTCATGCTCGAGGACCTGGCTCCCAAGTGCTGCGATGAGTTTGGCTGGGAGTACACCCCGGTCATGGTCGACGGCAAGCCCTACGTGGTGCCCGCCGAGACCTTCCACCACATCCACTACAAGCAGCCGATCTTTGACGGCGTTGAGGGCGTGGCGCTGCTGGCCGATTACGTCGGTGTCGATGACGGTACCGGTATCGTCCACAATTCGCCCGGCCACGGCGTCGACGACTACTTCGCCTGCCTCAAGGAGGGCATCACCGACATTTGCATGCCGGTCGATGACGACGGCAAGTTCTACACCGGCGAGGAGTTTGGTACCGGTGGCCCCTTCAGCGGTATGGACACCGACGAGGCCAACCCACACATCATCGAGTTCCTGCGCGAGCGCGGTACCCTGGTCCTCGAGAAGAAGATCACGCACAGCTATCCGCACTGCTGGCGCTGCAAGCATCCGGTGCTCTTCCGTGCTACCGACCAGTGGTTTGTCTCGATGGACAAGACCGGTCTGCGCGAGCAGGCTGGCAAGGAGGTCCGCGAGAACGTCAAATGGTATCCGGCCCACGCGGCCAACCGCATTGGCGCCATGGTCGAGCAGCGTCCCGACTGGTGCATCAGCCGTCAGCGCAACTGGGGCGTGCCTATCCCCAGCTACACCTGCGCCGACTGCGGTGAGAAGGTCATGAACGACGCTACGCTCGACGCCGTCATCAAGCTCTTCCACGAGAAGGGCTCCGACGCCTGGTTCACCGACGCTCCCGAGAGCTACCTGGGCGAGGCCTGCGTCTGCCCCAAGTGCGGTGGCCATCACCTCAAGGCCGATAAGGACATTCTTGACGTGTGGTGGGACTCCGGCGTCTCCTGGAAGGCCGTCTGCGAGTACCGTCCCGAGCTGGAGTACCCGGCGGACGTCTACCTCGAGGGCTCCGACCAGCACCGTGGTTGGTTCCAGAGCTCGCTGCTCACCTCGGTGGGCGCCAACGGCCATGCTCCGTACAAGGCGGTCGTCTCGCAGGGCTTCACGCTCGACGGCCAGGGCCGTAAGATGTCGAAGTCGCTCGGCAACGTCATCGACCCCAACAAGGTCTGCGACGAGATGGGCGCCGACATCATCCGCCTGTGGGTTGCCTCCGTCGATACCAGCTCCGACGTGTCCATCGACCACGAGATCCTTGCTCGTACGTCCGATGCCTACCGTCGTTTCCGCAACACGCTGCGCTTCCTGCTCTCCGAGCTCGAGGGTCAGTTTGAGCCCGAGACCGACGGCGTCGCCTTTGCCGACCTGCTGCCGCTCGACAAGCTCATGGTTGCCCGTCTGACCCAGGTCCAGGCCGAGGTCGACGACGCCTACGCCAGCTACGAGTTCCCGCGCGCCTACCGTGCGCTTTACGACTTCGTGGTTACCGAGCTCTCTAACGTGTACCTCGACGCCCTGAAGGACCGTCTGTACTGCGATAAGCCCGGCTCGCTCGAGCGTCGCAGCGCCCAGACCGTGCTTGCCGAGCTCTTCTCGATGCTCATGCGCGACCTGCAGCCGATCCTGTCCTACACGGTCGACGAGGCCATGGCCTATGCGCCTGCCGGCTGCGTCGATCACCAGAAGTACGCTGCGCTGCTCGATTGGTATAAGTCGCCCATTACGGTCGACGAGGCCAATGAGTTCGAGGGCGTGCTCGAGGCTTCACTCGAGCTCCGTAGCGCCGTGACCAAGGCCCTTGAGGATGCCCGCTCCGCTGGCACCTTCACCAAGAGCCAGCAGGTCCGCGTCAAGGCGGTCGTTCCCGCCGAAATGTATGCGCTGCTGACCGGCGACAATGCCGTCGACCTGGCCGAGTTTTACATCGTCTCCGATGTTGAGCTTACCCAGGGCGAGGAGCTTTCTGTTGCCATCGATGCTGCCGAGGGCGAGTGCTGCGACCGTTGCTGGAACTACCGCACCACCGTCGGCGAGTACAACGGCCACGCTCACATTTGCAAGAGGTGTGCGAATGCCCTGTAGGTTCCGCCGTTCTACCGAACGGCGGACCTGCCGACGCTGCGCGGGCCGCATTTGGACAATCTGACGTTCAATTTCAAGGGCGCGACCGAAAGGTCAGCGCCCTTTCATTTCACGTCACCTTGTCTCAAATGCGACCCGCTCGCTCATTTATGCTCTACCTGCGGTGTTTCCGTTCTTGGGAGATTTGTCGCTTCTTGCTTGCGTCAAGGTATGATTATCTACTGCGTTAAACGGAATTCGATTGTTTTGAGGGTAGGGGATTGATTTGAGTCGTACTGGGGATATGACGCCGCCTTTGCGTTGGCGGTTGAGTGTTGCTGGTGGGGTGGCGCTGGTTGTGCTGCTTGTTGACCAGCTGACTAAGCTTGCGGTTCGTGCCGTGGGCGACGCCTTGCTTGTGACCGTCATCCCCGGTGTTATCGACTTTATGTTAGTCCGCAATATCGGTGCTGCCTTTAGCATGGGCGAGGGGCATGGCATTGCGTTTGCCGTGCTGGCGTTGGCGGTCATTATCGCTATTGCCGTGTACCTCGTTCGTGCACCTCAGCTCGCCCATCTTGAGGTTGTGGGCATGGCGATGGTTGCGGGCGGTGCTATCGGCAATGCTATCGATCGTTTGGCCTTTGGTTTCGTGACCGATTTTATTGCCACCACCTTCATCGACTTCCCCGTCTTCAATGTGGCCGATATCGGCATTACCGTGGGCGTCGTGCTCGCCCTCTTCGGTTACATGTTCTTGAGCCCCGCGGCCCGTGAGGTCGATGCGACCGCCGAGCTTAACGCCCGTGACGAGGCCCGCGCCAAGCGCAAGGCTAAACAACGTGGGGAGCGTGCCCGCAAGATTCGCGAAAGGACTGAGCGTTAATGGCCGACATCCATATCCTTGTTGCCGACGATGCCGCTGGCCAGCGTCTCGACGCCTATCTGGGCGCCAACGACGGCTGCCCCACGCGCTCTGCCTGTGCGCATCTGATTGAGGGCGGGGCCGTAGTAGTCAATGGCGAGACCTGCCTGTCCAAAAAGTACGCCGTGCGAGCCGGTGACCGTATTTCGGTTGATTTGCCCGAGCCGCACGATCCCACCGACGTGATTCCCGAGGCCATCCCGCTCGACATTCGCTATGAGGACGACTACCTCATCGTGCTCTCCAAGCAGCGCGGCCTGGTGTGCCATCCTGCGCATGGTCATGAGAGCGGTACGCTCGCGAATGCGCTGGTCTATCACTGCGGTATCGACCATCTGGGCACCGTGCAGGGCGAGGACCGCCCCGGTATCGTACATCGTTTGGATCGCGATACCTCGGGTCTTATGCTTGCGGCAAAGGACGACGACACCCAGCGCGCGCTCCAAAATCTTATCCGTACGCGCACGCTCGACCGCCGCTACATTACGCTCGTTCACGGTCATATCGCCATGGATGAGGGCACCATTAACACCGGCATTGCCCGTTCTACACGTGACCGTGTCAAGATGGCGGTTTCCGATGATCCTTTTGCGCGCCAGGCCATCACGACCTTTAAGGTCCTTGAGCGCTTTGATTCCACGCGCTTTGATGACGGCTACACGCTCGTTGAGTGTCACCTGTTTACCGGTCGCACGCATCAGATTCGCGTGCACATGCGCCATATCAACCACGCCTGCGTGGGCGATCCGCTCTACGGTAAGTGCGATGCGCGTGCCGATCAGGGTCTGACCAGGCAATTCCTCCATTCCTGGCGCGTGGCGTTCGATCATCCCGTGACGGGAGAGCGCATTGAGTGCCGCGACGAGCTGCCGTGGGATCTCGCCGCCGTCCTCGACGACTTAGCCCCGCGTTCGCTTGGTCGCACTGCTGCCGGCGACGAAATCGTACCGCAGCTCGGTCTGCCCGAAGCCTAGCCAGTATTAGGTGGTTTCTTGAACTCGGTAAGCCTGCGGTAAGATATACGGTTGTTTACGTAACACGTTCCTGGGAGCCTGCATGCTCGCCTTTTTACAAACCAACACACCCATCGTGATCTTCAACCTGATTGTCGTCACGCTGCTCACGGTCTGCTTCTTGTACCAGGTGGTCTTCTTTGTCATCGGTGCTCTCCGCGGCGAGGTCGCGCCTCCCAAGGCCAAAAAACTCCACCGGTATGCCTTCTTTATCGCGGCGCATAACGAGGAGGCCGTGATCGCCAACCTCGTTCGCTCCATCAAGGACCAGGATTATCCGTCCGAGCTCATCGAGGTCTTTGTCGTCGCCGATGCCTGCACCGATAACACCGCGCAGCTCGCGCGCGAGGCGGGCGCTGTCGTGTACGAGCGAAACGACCTGGCCCGTAAAGGCAAGAGCTGGGTCATGGACTTTGGTTTTGACCGCATTCTTAACGAGTATCCCGATACCTTTGAGGGCTACTTTATCTTCGATGCCGACAACGTTATCTCCCGCGATTACGTCTCCAAGATGAATGACGCCTTTGACCAGGGCTTCCATGTGGTCACAAGCTACCGCAACTCCAAGAACTTTGGCAGCTCGTGGATCTCGGCTGCCAACGCCACTTGGTACCTGCGCGAGGCGCGTTTCCTTAACAACGCGCGTAATATCTGCAAGACGTCCTGTGCCGTCTCGGGTTCGGGCTACCTTATCTCGGCTAGCGTTATTGAGGGCATGCACGGCTGGCAGTTCCACACGCTGACCGAGGATATTCAGTTCACCACGTTCTGCGCCATTCACGGCATTCGCATTGGCTATGCGCCGGCGGAGTTTTTTGACGAGCAACCCGTGACGTTTAAGGCGTCCTGGAAGCAGCGTATGCGCTGGACCAAGGGCTTCTACCAGGTGTTCTTTACCTACGGTAAGCATCTGGTCAAATCGACGTTTTGCTATCATCGCTTTGCCGCATATGACATGTTTATGACCATCGCTCCGGGCATGTTGCTGTCCCTGATCTCCATGCTCGCCAACGCTACCTTTCTCATCGTGGGCGGGCTTTCGCATGGCTTCTTGGCCACCGAGGTCGAGATGCAGGCTTGTGCCGCCTCGCTCATTATGACCTTCGCGATGATGTACCAGACCTTCTTTATCCTGGCGCTACTTACGACCATCTTTGAGTACAAGCACATTCATTGTGCGCAAAAGTGGCGCCTGGTGACCAACCTGTTTACCTTCCCGATCTTTATGTTCAGCTATATCCCCATCACGGTGGCAGCGCTGTTCCTAAAGGTCGACTGGGTCCCGACGCAGCACGCCGTCAACGTTACCCTCGACGAGGTCATGCAAGGCGCCAAATAACCACCATCAAAACCACCACAAAGGTGCCTGTACCTTTGTGGTGGTTTTTGCTTTTGAGCAGCTGTTCATGGAGGTGCACGATGGTCTATATCCCGTTTTGGATTTGTATCTTTGCCGGCGCGGTGATTGATGCCCGTGAGCGGCGGTTTCCCAATCAGCTTGCCGGCGCGTGTGCGGTGGCGGCGCTTGCAGGCGTTTGGCTCGACAAGGGTGTTAACACGGCGTTTGACCACGCCGGTCTTGCGGTCATCGTCTACCTTTCCCTTGTGCTGACCGAGTCGCTTTGGCGGCGTTTCCGCCAGGCCCCCGGCATCGGCATGGGGGATGCCAAGGCGCTTTTCGCGCTTTGCACGCTCGACCCTCTGGGCGGCATCGTGGCATTTGCCGTCGCGCTCCTGGTCCTGGCCCTCTCCTGCCTCTTTACAAAATCGCGCTCCCTGCCTTTGCTCCCGTTTTTGGTGCCGATATTTGCCATAATCGAGGTCGTGGGCTGGACATTGTAACCGATTGCGCATCCTTTTTAAGGAGCATGCCATGGCAACTAATCAAGAAACGGCCGTCATTAAGGCGCGCATGGACCGTATTCCCTCGGCGTTATCGCCCGAACTTGTCGAGCGCATTGCCGCAGATCGTGCTTCGGGCTATGTCAACCCGTACCGTTGCGACGATGACCAGGTCATCCGTCGCGTTGATCGAGCCGCAGACGAGGGCACGCTCATGCGTCCGGCGTTTATGCGCGATACCGAAAAGATTCTTCATCTTCCGGCGTACACTCGCTATGCCGGCAAAACACAGGTCTTCAGTTTTCGCAGCAACGACGACCTGTCGCGTCGTGGCCTGCACGTGCAGCTTGTCTCGCGCATCGCACGCGATATCGGCCGCGCCCTGGGGCTTAACTGCGACCTGATCGAGGCGATTGGCCTGGGCCACGACTTGGGCCACACGCCCTTTGGCCATGCCGGTGAGCGATTTCTCAACGATATCTATCACGAGCGCACGGGTCGTTATTTTTTCCATAACGTGCAGTCGGTCCGCGTGCTCGATGCGCTGTATGGCCGCAACGTGTCGCTCCAGACGCTCGACGGCGTCCTTTGCCACAACGGCGAGTACGAGCAACGTGTTTTTGAGCTTTCGGACATGGGTTCCTTTGACCAGTTCGACCGAACCGTCGAGGAATGCATTGCCACAGGCTATAGCGCGATTGAGCACCTGCGTCCCATGACACTCGAGGGTTGCGTGGTTCGCATCTCGGATATCCTTGCCTACGTTGGGCGCGATCGCCAGGACGCCATTGCGGCTGGCCTGCTGTCGCCCGACGCTTTTGACGACGGTCGGGGCGGCGCCTATAACAGCTGGATTCTCACGCACGCATCCATCGATATCGTTGAGCATAGCTACGGCAAACCGCGTATCGAGATGAGCGGGGACCTGTTTGAGGAGATCCGCCGGGCTAAGCGCGAGAACTACGAGAAGATCTATAGCAAGGGCGGTATCGAAGGCGACTCCGAAGCGGAACTGCGCGAGGCCTTCGAAAAGCTCTACGACCGTTGCCTGCAGGATATAAACGAGGGTGACGAGTCCTCCTACATCTTTAAGCACCACATTTCGCGTATTGAGCAGCAGCTTTCCTATTATGGCCGCACCTATGCTTGGCAGGACGACAAGGATCAGGACGTCGTCGATTACATTGCAAGCATGACGGATGGTTATTTCTGCGAGCTGACGAGCAAATTGTTCCCAGGTCTAAAGTTTCCGCACCGCACCTATATTAACGAACGGTAGTTCGTATCCTTTCGGTATACTGTTGGTCAACAACGATTTTGATTGATGCACGGGATGGCTATGGACGACCTTTTTTCTGCTTCGACGCGCGAGCGCTCTTTTCAGAATGCCCCGCTTGCGGTGCGTATGCGCCCCAATTCGCTCGACGAGTATGTGGGCCAGCAAAAGGCCGTCGGTAAGGGCTCGTGGCTGCGCGCCGCGATTGAGCATGACGTGCTGTCGAGCGTGATTCTGTACGGCCCGGCTGGCACGGGCAAGACGACGCTGGCCCACATTATCGCCAACCATACCAAGAGCGAGTTTGTCGAGGTCAGCGCCGTGACGGGCACTGTGAAGGACCTGCGCCGCGTAATCGATGAGGCTAAGACCCGTCTGAACACCTACGACCGCCGCACCATTCTGTTTATCGATGAGATCCATCGCTTCTCCAAGTCGCAGCAGGATGCCTTACTGCATGCGGTTGAGAACCGTACCGTCATTATGATTGGCGCCACGACCGAGAACCCGTACTTCGAGGTCAACTCCGCACTGTTGTCGCGTGGGCGCGTGGTAGAGCTTGAGCACCTGAAGGACGAGGATATCGCCACGCTCATTGAGCGTGCGCTCGAGGCGCCGCAGGGTTTGGGCGGCAAGTTCTCGGCCGATGAGGATACGGTTAAGACCATCTGCACGCTGGCTGCGGGCGATGCGCGCTCGGCTCTGACGACGCTCGAGCTGGCAAGTGAGATCGCCGTGACGCGCCCTGATACCGAGGGTACGCCTGCACCGACGGCGGGGGAGCGCTATCCCATTACCGTGGATGACGTAAAGATTGCCAATCCGCGTCGTGGCTTTTCGTATGACAAAAACGGTGACATGCACTACGACATCATTAGTGCGTTTATTAAGTCCATGCGCGGCAGCGACCCTGATGCCACCATCTATTGGCTTGCGCGCATGATCGATGCGGGGGAGGACCCCAAGTTTATCGCCCGACGCATCATGATCCATGCTTCCGAAGACGTCGGTAACGCCGATCCGCAGGCCCTGCTTATAGCGCACGCTGCGTTTAAATCTGCCGAGGTCATTGGGTATCCCGAGTGTCGTATTAACCTGGCTCAGGCTGCACTCTATGTGTGCCTGGCGCCCAAGTCCAACGCGTGCGAGGCTTCGATCGATGCGGCGCTGGCCGATATCCATAGCAGTGGCTTGCGTGAGGTGCCGAGCTATCTGCGCGATCGTCATCGCCCAGGCAGCGATGAATATGGTGTGTACAAGTATCCACATGATTATCCCGAAGGCTGGGTCGATCAGCGCTATTTGCCCGAGGGGCTGGAGCGCGGCGCGTTCTGGCAGCCTGCGGGCCGCGGTTGGGAAGAGTGGCGTGTGGAGCAAAGCGAACGCGACCGTAGCGGGAATGCTCCGAAGTAACTGCTGATTATTTTGTCCCAGGATCTCACGCTTGGCATGTTCGGTCCCCTTTGGGGTACCATGAACAGCGTCTGTATTTCGATTCCTTTGGGAGGCTTGTATGAGTCCCATTCAAATCGCCCTGCTGCTGCTTGCTGTTGTCGGCGTGTGGGCTGTTGTCGAGCTCGCGCTCACGCTGCGCAAGACTCGCACCGTCGTTGATTCGCTCGACAAGACGGTGAGTGACCTTAACAACACGCTCGCCGAGGCACAGCCCGTGGTGGCAAAGCTCGATGGCGCTGTCGATGAGCTCACCCCCGCGCTGGCACAGGTTGAGCCGCTCCTCAAGTCGAGCAAGACTGCCGTTGATGCTCTGACGTCTAACCTCGTTGAGGTTGAGGCGGTCGTTCGCGACATCTCCGAGGTCACGGGCAGCGTGGCTGAGGCCAGCAATGCCGTATCGAGCGTAACTGATTCTGCTGCTGGCGCCGTGCAGAAGCTCTTCAATAAGGTGAAGGCTCCTGCAGCCGACGCCGATCGCAAGCTCGCCGCTGCCGCCGCCGAGGCCGAGCAGCCCACTGAGCGCGTTCTGATTGGCGACGATGATGCCGCTGCTGACGACGATGATGTTCAGAAGCCCGCTGCTAAGCCTGCTCAGTATTACACCTATACGCCTGCCGAGACCTCCGAGGAGTCCTGCGATGAGTAGCGAAGCAACCTGCCCCATTACGCTGAGCGTTGCCGGTGATCCGCGTCTCGCGCGCTTGGTGCGCATGACGGCCGCCAACGTCGGCGCCCTGTGCTCTATGTCCGTCGATCGCATCGAGGACATTCGTATGGCTGCCGAGGAAGCCTTCATCTTTGGCTGCACGGCTGTTGATTCCGACGATATCTCGATCAAATTCGATGTCGACGAATCGCATGTGGGCATGACCTTTACCTTTGGCGACCAGGCGACTGTCGATGAGGATGACCAGGCTGCCGTGTATGCCGAGCTCATTTTGGCGAGTGTGTGCGACTCCTACGAAAAGACTACAGCGCCCCTAACGCTTTCCCTCGACCTCAAGGCGGATATCTAATATGACCGAACGCTCCCGGAGCGGCAAGACCGCTTGGGACAAGGAGAAAACCCGCGAGCTGTTTCGTCGTTATAAGGAGACCGGTGATCCGGATGCTCGCGAGCAGCTCGTCATGTCCCATATGAACCTGGTAAGGTTTCTTGCCAACAAATTCAAGAACCGCGGCGAGCCGCTCGACGACCTTTTGCAGGTCGGGTACTTGGGCTTGCTCAAGGCTATCGATCGCTTTGATCCCGAGCGCGGACTCGAGTTCACGACGTTTGCCACGCCCACCATCTTGGGCGAGATTAAGCGCCACTTCCGCGACAAGGGCTGGAGTGTGCGCGTGCCGCGTCGTCTGCAGGAGCTCTCGGCCAAGGTTAACCAGGCCACCGACAAGCTCACCAACGAGCTTCAGCGTTCGCCCAAGGTTGAGGAAATCGCCGATTACCTTGGCGTGACCGTCGACGAGGTGCTCGAAGCCATGGAATCGTCCTCGGCCTACACCTCGGTGCCCATCGAGGCTCCCGGCGCGTCCGACTCCGACGATGCTCCCTCGATTCTTGACCGCTACGCCGACGATGACAACGAGCTCGACTTTACCGATGACCGCCTGGTAATCGAGGAAGCCATCCGCGATTTCTCGCCGCGCGAGCGCGAGGTTATCGAGCTGCGCTTCGTTAAGGGCATGACCCAGATCGAGATTGCCAAGAAGCTTGGCATCTCGCAGGTGCAGGTCTCGCGCCTGCTGCGCCGTACCCTTAAGAAGATTCAAGATAAGATCGACCCCGACGGAGTGATGGTTCGTTCATGAGTGAGCACCCCCAACAAATCGACCGCACGCTGCGTGATACCCGTATTCTGACGCTGCGCATTTGGGGCGTCGTCGGCTGCATTGTTATCGCTGCCGTCATCTTTAACCTTATGGGCATCCTGGCGCCGGTTATCGAGTTTTTGGCAGTCGGTTCCATCATCGCTTTTGTCATGTCGCCGATCACCAACTGGCTCGAGCATCACGGCGTGAATCGCGGCATCGGTTCGCTTATCGCGCTTATTGTGGTCGTGGCGGTGCTCGTTGGTGTTGTCTGCATCCTCTCGCCTATTTTGCTCGGTCAAATCATGGAAGTCCTGAGCCGCCTGCCCGAGCAGCTTCGTGTTGCGGGTGGCGATCTCAATGAGATGCTCTCGCACGCCAAGACGCTCAACAACACGCCGCTCAAGGAGTATCTGGACGACAATCTTTCTTCGCTGGTTACCGTAGCGTCCAAGTACGTCTCGCAAATTGCTGCCGAGCTCGGTCGCGGTGTATTCCCGCTCATTACCAATACGGCCTCGCAGCTGTTCGTCATCTTCCTGGGCTTGGTGCTTGCCTATTGGTTGGCCTGCGACTATCCCCGTATGCACCACGAGGTCTGCACCATCATCGGACAGGAAAAAGAGACCTCGTACCGCTTTATGGTTGCCATCCTTTCACGCTCGGTCGGCGGCTATATGCGCGGCATGGTCGTGACGTCCATCTGCGGTGGCTTTTTGGCTTTTATCGGCTTTACGCTCATTGGCCATCCATACGCAGCACTTATGGCCATCTTCACCGGCATTATGCACTTGGTTCCGGTTGTCGGTCCCTGGGTGAGCGCGGCGATCGCCACAGTGCTCGGGTTTATGTTCAGCCCTATGCTGGCGTTATGGACGCTTGTCGTGACCATGGTGGCTCAAAACGTCACCGATAATGTCATTTCGCCTAAGGTCATGCAGAGCTCGGTGCAGGTGCATCCCGTCATGAGCCTTACGGCCCTCGTTATCGGTTCGGCACTCATGGGTCCCATCGGCATGGTTATCGCCATTCCGCTGTGCGCGGCCCTCAAGGGCATCTTCGTCTACTACTTTGAGAACGAGACCGGCCGTCAGCTCGTGGCATACGACGGCGCCGTGTTTAAGGGCACTCCGTATCGCGATACCGAGGGTAACCCAGTTGCCGCCTACGATGCGCTTGGCGACGATACGTTCATCTACGAGTCCGAGCTCATCGGCAACGAGACAGCACCCGAGGCCAAGGCCATGCCCAAGCCCGAGCTCGATAATCCCTGGATCAAGCTCTCGGGGCTTCAGCCCGACGCGACAGGCTTTTTCAAGAACCCCTTCGCCAAGGATGACGATTCCAATACGGACGACGACACCAAAACCGGCATCGACGGCTCCATGGACGATTCGGATTCCAAATAGGCCCTGTTAGCGTTTCTTGATGTTGTAAATAACAATAAACGCGATCAAAGCGATTGATAAGGGGCCAGCCACATAGAAAAAGATGGCGTCAATTGCGCTTAGGGTGTAATACGCTTTATCGCCAGATGTTACTGCGTACAATGCGTAGCCAAATCTCGGCTGGTTCACATACCAGCTCGAGTAAGCGAAGATTGCTAAAAGGGCTAATGAGGTTAGTGAATTCACGACAAACCGTTTGCTATTCATCGATCGCTCCTTCCGGACGATTCTTATATGCAATTATACCGAAATAATTTTTTTCAAAGTATTTGACAGACCTAAATAACGTGCACTTTCGCTGGAGGGTCGCTGTTTGGCGGCCCTCTTTTTTGCACGGGGGCTGTTGGATGGTAATATCGTTACGTTTGAACTGTTTCGATGTGAAACCGAGGAGATTCCCTCTATGAGTGCTGACTACCCGTCAATGACTACGGCCGAGATCCGCTCCAAGTTCCTCAACTTCTTTGAGGAGCGCGGTCTTAAGCTCTATCCTTCTTCGTCCCTCGTCCCCGACGATCCTTCGCTGCTGCTTGCCAACGCCGGCATGAACCAGTTTAAGGAGTACTACCAGGGCAAGAAGGCCATGAAGGAGATCGGCGCGATCTCCTGCCAGAAGTGCGTCCGCACCAACGACATCGACTGCATCGGCGAGGACGGCCGTCACCTGTCCTTCTTTGAGATGCTCGGCGACTTCTCCTTTGGCGGCGTCTCCAAGCAGCAGGCCTGCGCTTGGGCCTTTGAGCTCATCACCAAGGAGTTCAAGCTTCCGCTCGACCGCCTGTACTTTACCGTCTTTACCGAGGACGACGAGACCCACGACGTGTGGCGCTCTCTGGGCGTTGCCGAGGATCACATCTCCCGCCTGGGCGAGGACGACAACTTCTGGGCCGCTGGCCCCACCGGCCCCTGCGGTCCGTGCTCCGAGATCTACTTTGACATGGGCGAGGAGGTCGGTTGCGGCAGCCCCGACTGCAAGCCTGGCTGCGACTGCGACCGCTTCCTTGAGTTCTGGAACCTCGTGTTTACCCAGTACGACCGCCAGGAGGACGGCTCCATGCCGGAGCTGCCGCACCGCAACCTCGATACGGGCATGGGTCTGGAGCGCATGGCCGCCATCATGCAGCACAAGACCGCTAACTACGACGGCGATCTGATGCAGCACCTCATCAAACTCGGCGAGGAGATCAGCGGCAAGACCTATGACGCCGACGATTACTCCGGTGCCAGCCGCTCCCTGCGCATCATCGCCGACCACTCCCGTGCCGTCGACTTTATGATCTCCGACGGCATCCTGCCCGGCAACGAGGGTCGCGAGTACGTCCTTCGCCGCCTGCTCCGCCGTGCCGTGTTCCACGGTCGTCTGCTGGGCATCGAGGGCGCCTTCCTGACCAAGTTTATCGACGAGGTCAACGCTCAGATGGGCGAGGCTTATCCCGAGCTGCTCAAGAACGTCGCGCTCGTTAAGGGCATCGTCGCCTCCGAGGAGGAGCGTTTCTCAACGACGCTCGACAACGGCCGCGTTTACCTGGACGAGGCCCTGGCCGCGCTCGCCGACGGCGCTGTCCTTCCGGGCGATGTTGCCTTTAAGCTTCACGACACCTTTGGTTTCCCCATTGACCTGACTGTCGAGATCGCCGGCACCGCCGGTCACGACGTCGACATGGATGGCTTTACCGCTTGCATGGAGGACCAGAAGGCCCGCGCCCGCGCCAACGCTAAGGGCGATGCCTGGGGTAGCTTTAACGACGTGTGGGTCGAGCTTTCCGACAAGGTTGCCGCGACCGAGTTCGACGGCTATGACAACGACGTCATCGATGACGCCAAGGTTGTCGCCATCGTTCGCAACGGCGAGTCCGTCGAGTCTGCTTCCGCCGGCGAGGACGTCGAGGTCGTGCTCGACCGCACCCCGTTCTACGCCGAGATGGGTGGCCAGCAGGGCGATGCCGGCGAGCTTTCCGCCGAGGGCGTTGCGCTGACCGTTTCCGATACCAAGAACCACAACGGTCTGTATGCTCACGTCGCGCACGTTGCCGAGGGCACACTGACCGTCGGTGCTACCGTGACCGCCGCGCTCGACGCCGAGCGCCGTGGCTTCCTGCGCCGCAACCACACTGCCACGCACCTGCTCGACGCCGCGCTTAAGCAGGTCCTGGGCGAGCATGTCTCCCAGGCTGGCTCGTTGGTGACGCCCGAGCACCTGCGCTTTGACTTCACGCACTTCGAGGCCCTGTCCTCCGAGCAGCTCAAGGCTGTCGAGGACCTGGTCAACCAGCAGATCTTCGCTTCCAAACCGGTCGTGACCCGCGTCATGGGCATCGACGAGGCCAAGGCCGCCGGTGCTGTCGCCCTCTTTGGCGAGAAGTACGGCGACGTCGTCCGCGTCGTCTCCGTGGGCGCCGAGGATCAGCCGTTCTCCCGTGAGCTCTGCGGCGGTACGCATGCCGCCAATACTGCCGAGATTGGCCTGTTCAAGATCATTTCCGAGTCCTCTACGGGCTCCAACGTCCGCCGTATCGAGGCCGTGACCTCCAAGGGCGCTCTCGACTACATGGCCGACCGCCTGGCGCTCGTTGACGCCGCTGCCGCTGCGCTCAAGTGCCGTGTTGACGAGGTTCCCGCCCGCGTGGAGAACCTGCAGGCCGAGCTGCGCGAGACGTCCAACAAGCTCAAGAAGGCACTCACCGGTGGCTCCTCCGACGCTATCTCTGGCGCCATCGAGGGCGCTGTCGAGCTGAACGGCTACAAGCTCGTCGTCGCTGAGCTTCAGGGTCTTGAGGCTGCTGACCTGCGCAATGTGTGGGATACCGTGCACCAGAAGGTTGCCGGCCCCGTCGCCTGCGTCGTTGCCAGCGTGACCGAGAAGGGCACCCCGGCCCTGCTCGCCGCCGGCTCCGATGACGCCGTGAAGGCCGGTTTCCACGCCGGCAACGTGATCAAGCAGATCGCGGGCCTGGTCGATGGTCGCGGTGGCGGTCGTCCCAACATGGCCCAGGCCGGTGGCAAGAATGCTGCCGGTATCGCCGATGCCCTCGCGGCCGCCAAGACCGCGCTCGGCGCCTAAGAACCTAAGTAGTCGCTGTGGTCGCGCTCGCACTGGACATAGGGGAGACCAGGATTGGCATTGCCGTCTCGAGCCGTGATGGCAAGATGGCGATGCCTGTCAAGGTGCTTCCGGCTGCCGAGGTCACTGGTATGGCAAAGACGTTTCGCTACCTGGTCGAGGACTATGAGCCCGATATCCTGGTAAGTGGACGTCCCTTGACCATGGCAGGTGAGCCCGGCCCCCAGGCCGAGCGCGTCGCCGCAGTGGCCCAAAAGATTGCCGACGAGCTCGAACTTCCGCTGGAGTTTGAGGACGAGCGTCTGTCCTCGCAGGAGGCCAAGCGAATCCTGCGAGAGCAGGGACTCAACGAAAAGCAGATGAGGGGCAAGATTGACATGATCGCCGCCAGCCTGTTCTTGCAGACATGGCTCGATCGTAAAAACGAGGAGGTTTCGCATGCCTAGCGCTTCCGATCCGCGCCAGCAGAATCGTACACGGCAGCCTGCGCCGCGCCCTGCTCAGCCTGGCCAGCGCCCGGCGCAGCCGACGCAGCGTTCGGCTCAACCTGCTCAGCGTGCCGCTCAACAGCCCGCGGCTCGTCCCGCGCAGCCCGCTGGCGGCGCTCGTTTTAAGCAGCAGGCTCCTGCCCAGCGCACGCAGGGGCAGGCCCGGCAATCACGCCCCCACGCACATCATGCTCATGGCTCGCACGGCGTTGCTCCGGCCACGCGCTCGAGCTATAACACGCATGCCCGCCGTGGCGTCCAAAAGAAAAGCTCTCCGGTACCTATGATTATCGGTGGCGTCATCGCCGTGCTTGCGCTTGTCGCGATCGTTTTCTTTGCTGTGCCGGCCGTCAAGGGCTTCTTTGCCGGCGAGGATGCGAAAGTCGCTGCTGGCCAGCAAGTTACTATTACGATTCCCGATGGCGCCTCGGGTGATACCATCGCTTCGATTCTCTCCGAGAACCATATCGTCGAAGACCCCAAGGATTATTACGCGGCGGTCAAAAAGCTCAATGCCGATATGTCGCTTAAGCCTGGCACCTACTCGTTTACCACGCTCATGGACGCGACCAAGGTTGTTCAGCAGCTCATGGAAGGCCCCAATGCGGGCTCCGATGCACTGACTATCCCTGAGGGCCTGACGGTCGACCAGGTCGCCGATCGTGTGGCCGCGGCATACGACAGCATTTCTAAGGAAGATTTCCTTAACCAGGCCAAGGCGAGCAATTATGTGAATGATTACGCTTTCCTTAAAGACGCTGCAAACGATTCACTCGAGGGCTTCCTATTCCCCAAGACCTATTCGTTGGGTAAGGACCCTTCTGCCGATGATGTGATTCGCGCCATGCTTGACCAGTTCAACACCGAGTACAAGTCGCTTGACTTTGCGAGCTGCGAGGCCAAGATCAAGGAGCGCTATGGCGTGGAGATGTCCGATTACGACATCGTTAACCTTGCCTCGATCGTCGAGCGCGAGGGCCTCAACGCCGATCAGCGCGCGCATGTGGCATCGGTTTTCTATAACCGTCTGGCTGGCAAGCTCGATGGCCTGCGTTACCTCAATAGCGATGCGACCATGATGTATGTCACCGGCGGCGAGGTTACCGCCGACGACCTGCAGAGCGATAGCCCGTATAACACCTATAAGCACGAGGGCCTCCCGCCCACGCCCATTTGCTCTCCGTCGCTCGAGGCGCTCAAGGCCACCCTTGAGCCGACCGACTCCGATGACCTGTATTTCTACATTACGCAGGACGAGGAGTATTTCTCGAAGACCTACGAAGAGCACCAACAGTCTTGGAATTGATCATGAGGATTTTTAGCCCCAAACGATATGTTGCCTCAGTCGACCGCGTCGACCTCGATACCCTGTGGGCCGACGGCAAGCGCGCCATTCTACTCGACCGCGATAACACCCTGGTGCCGCGCGATACCGAGCAGGTTCCCGCTGCGGTTTCAGCTTGGCTCGAAGCCGCCCATGCCAAGGGCTTTAAGCTTTGCATGGTGTCCAATAACTGGCATCGCGACCAGGTCATGGCATCGGCACGCGAGCTGGGGCTCGAGGCCATCAGCCACGCCATGAAGCCCGCCCCGTTTGCCCTGAACGCGGGTCTTAAGCGTCTGGGCGCCACGGCCGACGAGGCCGTGCTGATCGGTGACCAGCTTTACACGGACGTGTGGAGCGGTAACTTTGCCGGCGTTGACACTATTCTGGTCAAGCCGCAGGCAACCCAGGACCTGTGGTACACGCAGATCTTCCGTATCTTTGAGCGCCGGGCCCTGCGCGACCTTCCCTGCGAGGAATAGGTTTCGCCATGTCTCAGCACATCAAACACGGCTGCGACCATATCTTCTTTATCGGATTTTTGGGCGCGGGCAAGTCGACGCTTGCGCGCAACGTGGGCACTATGTTCAAGCGTCGATTCATCGATACCGATCGTTTGGTTGTGCGTCGATGCGGCAAGTCGGTGACCGAGATATTTGAGACCGAGGGCGAGGATCGTTTTCGCGAGCTCGAGACCTCGGCACTCCGTTCGCTTCAAAGCGAGCGCAGCCTGCTGGTATCGTGCGGGGGTGGCATCGTCGAGACGCCGGTGAACATTGAGCTGATGCACGAGATGGGTACCTGTGTGTACCTCGAAGGTGACTTTGAGGACTCGTTGCGCCAGATTCGCCGCTCCGATACCCGGCCCGATTTCCGCTCGCCCGAGCACGCTGCGCGCCTGTTTGAGCATCGCCGTCCGCTGTATCGCCGGGCCGCCGATATTACCCTTGATATTCGCAACAAGTCCTTCGAGGACGTTTCCTACCTTTGTGCCGAGATGCTTTTGGAGCGTGGACTGCTATGATTCGCCGTCAACTTATCAATTTCCAAAACCGCAGCGTCGATGTCCGCGTCGGATTGGGCGCGTTCGAGGAGCTGCCGCGCATGTTTGCCTCGGCTGTGGGCAAGCCTAAGCGCGCGATGGTGGTTTGGAACGACGCTACATCCGAGCGTTTTGGCGAGGTTGTCGAGCATGCACTGGTTGACGCCGGTTTTGCCGTGTCGCTGCTCGTCCTCGAGGTTTCGCCTGCCGGTGCTACGCTTGCCGATGCCGATACCGTCTTTGGCGCCCTATCGGCTAACGGCATTACCTGCGACGATCTCGTTGTCGCCGTCGGCGACGCGGCGACCTGCTCGGTCGTTTGCTGGTGTGCCAATCAGTGGTGCGGTCGCACCGAGTGCGCCTTGCTGCCGACGACGTTCGACGCCATGCTCACGGTCGCGACGACCATGAAGCCGCTCGTCGCCTCGTCGGCGCATGCGCTTCCCGCTATCGCGTTCCGTCCCGAGCCGGGCTTGGTCGTGTGTGACCTCGACCTCGTACGCGAGGCGGACCCCGAGGATCTCAAGCTCGGCTATGCGGTACTTGTTGGCACCATGCTTTCGAGCAGCAAGTCCCGCTGGAATCAGTTTACCGAGACCATTCCCGAGATTCTCGCGGGCGAGGAGGTCGCGCTCGTCAATGCCGTTCAGTGGTCTCAGACTGCCCGTAAGGACGTACTGATGGCCACGAACCCGAGCGCCCGCCATGCGCTCGATTTTGGCAAGACGGGGGAGCGTACCCTGCGCGCCTGCTTGGGCGATGCCGCTTCGCCGGTGCCTGCCTACCAGCTGTTGTCCGAGGGCATGCGCTTTGAGGCGCGCCTAGCACATGATGCCTGCGACTTCGATATCGATTACGTCTTTGAGGTCGATGACTGCCTGGAGGACTTTGGTATCGAGGAGCTTGCCTTCGATCTGGAGCCTGCCGCATATGTCGAGGAGTTCCGCAGGCAGCAGTTTGTCCGCTCGAACCGCAGCATGTTGCCGCTGCCCGCGGCACTCGGCGCCATTCGTCTAACGAGCGTTGAGGACGAGGTTCTTGAGCGCCATGCTCACGCCTACTTGGCTTCTCGCAAAGAACTTCTCTAAGATTTATTGACATCCATCGTCTTTCGTATCATGTTGAGGGACGGGTTTTCAATCGGTCGCGGATCGCAAGCGATTCCTTCGTTTGGTTGAGACCCGTCCCGTCTTTTTAGAGACAATAAGAAAGGAATCTGCATGTCTGAGTTTGCTGCCGGTCCTGCCGGTCGTATCGAGCGTGTCCGTACCCTGATGGCTGAGCGCGGCTACGACGCTATCGTCGTGCGCGACGAGGCCAACCTTCGTTGGCTTACGGGCGTGAAGGGCGTCTTCGATTACACCTTCGAGTTCCCGCACGCGGCGTTTATTACGGCTGACCAGTGCCTGTTCCATACCGACTCGCGCTACCTCAACAGCTTTGAGGAGAACACGCCCGCCGGCAGCCCCTGGGTCTACGACATGGACGAGGGCACCATCCCCGGTTGGGTCGCTGGCAAGATCGCGGCCAACAAGTGCCGCGTCTGCGCTGTCGAGGACGATATGCAGATCAACTTCTACCAGGGTATTCAGCGTGGCCTGGAGGATTGTTCCGTCGCCTGCATGCTGCCGCTGATGCATGACGACATTCGCAAGATGCGCGCCATCAAGGACGCCGAGGAGATCGAGCTCATGCGCCATGCGCAGTCGATTACCGACGCCGCCTTCCAGCACATGCTCGGATTTATTAAACCCGGCATGACCGAGAAGCAGGTTCGCAACGAGCTCGAGAACTTTATGTTCGCCAACGGAGCAGACAGCCTGGCCTTCGGCTCCATCGTGGCGAGCGGCCCCAATACCGCCAACCCGCATGCCGTCCCGAGCGACCGCGTGATCGAGAAGGGCGACTTCGTTCTCATGGATTATGGCGCGGGCTACTGCGACTATCGCTCCGATATGACGCGTACCGTCGTGATGGGCGAGCCCACGCCCGAACAGCTCGACCTGTACGCGCTCGTGCGCCGCACCCACGAGGAGTGCGTCGCCGCCATCCATCCGGGCGTCGAGGGCAACGACATTTTCAAGCTTTCGAAGAAGATCATTGGCGATGCCGGCTATGGCGATTACTACAACCATGGTCTGGGCCACGGCGTGGGCATTGACATCCACGAGCTGCCCAACTTCAACCGCAGCAAGAATATCATCGAGGTTGGCTCGGTTATCACCATGGAGCCCGGCGTGTACCTGCCCGGTGTGGGTGGCGTGCGCCTTGAGGACTACGGTGTGGTCACCGAGAACGGCTACGAGCCCTTCACCAAGACGCCGCATGACCTTCACGTCATCGATTGTTAGCCCATTTCGATAGATTTTTGGGGCGGGGCGTCCGGATCGATTCGGATGCCCCGCGTTCTCTTTTTATGCGCTCGCTGCAGGCGCCGTCTGCAAGTGTATAATTTCGCTCGTATGTAATTTGGACGCTTGTGCGTTCTGCCCATAACAAGAAAGGTCGCTATGCCTACCATTTCTACCGCCGACTTCAAGAACGGCCTCGGTCTCCGCATCAAGGACAAGGTCTACACCATCGTCGAGTTCCAGCATGTCAAGCCGGGCAAGGGCGGCGCATTTGTGCGCTACAAGACCCGCGACATCAAGAGCGGCCGCGTCGTCGAGAACACCTGCAACGCCGGCACCAAGTTCGAGAGCGTCATGCTCACCACCCGTGAGTTCCAGTACCTCTACAACGATGGCACCGACTACATCTTCATGGACAATGAGTCCTATGAGCAGGTTCCCGTTCCCGAGGACATGGTGGGAGAGAACTCCAAGTGGCTGCGCGAGAACGACATCTGCCAGCTGCTCTTCGCCGACGATGAGCTCATGGGCGTGACCCCGCCGATGTTCATCGAGACCACCATCGTCCAGACCGACCCGGGCTTTAAGGGCGACACCGTCCAGGGTTCCACCAAGCCGGCCACGATTGACACCGGCGCTGTCATCCAGGTCCCCATGTACCTCAACGAGGGCGAGGTCATCAAGGTTGACACCCGCGACGGCAAGTTCGTCTCCCGCGTCTAGCAACCAACTCTTCTAGGAGGACTCATGCCCCAGGAAATCAAGATTGACGGCATCGGCATTTCGCCCGATGTTCTGACCGCCATCGTCTCGCGCGCCGTGTCGGATGTCGAGGGCATCGCCTCCGTTGGCGTCAAGGACCTTGCCACCAACCTTGTCTCCATGATGCTCTCGTCCAAGGCCCCGGCTTCCGAGCCGGCGGTCGAGGCCGAGGTCGTCGGCGACAAGCTCGCACTCACCGTGCGTGTCGTGGTGTTCTTTGGCTATCCGTTCAAGAAACTCGCCGAGGTCGTTCGCGCAGCCGTGGTCGCCGCCATCGATGCCCAGGTGGGCGTCGAGGTCGAGCGCGTTGACGTTTGCATCGACGGCCTCGTTTTCCCCAAGGAGTAACCTTTGAGCCTTAAGGTTTATCGCGGGCGCACGCTTGCCCGCAGTCAGGCGCTGCAGCTGCTGTTCCAGGCCGAGGCCACGGACAGTCCGCTCGAGCGCGTCCTCGAGGGCGATTTCCTGATCTCGAAGGGTCCCCTCGACCCCTATGCGCTGGAGCTTTGTCGCGGTGCCTACGAGCATATCGATCGCATCGACTGTGCCCTGCGCGCCGTCGCCAAGAACTGGGATCTTATGCGCATGCCCGGCGCCGACCGCAACCTGCTGCGTATCGCCGTCTACGAGATGCGCTTCCTCACCGACGAGGAGGTCTCGGACGCTATTGTTATCAACGAGGCCGTCGAAATCGCTAAGGCTTATGGCACCGACCAGTCCGCATCGTTTGTCAACGGCGTGCTGGGCAAGATCGCTCGCAGCGAGGAGCTGCCGGGCGAGGATTTGTACCAAGAGCTGCTGGCCGAGGATCGCGCTCGCGAGGAGGCACAGGCTGCCGAGGCGGTTGCCAAGGTCGCTGCCGCTCAGGCTGCCGCCGGTGTACTTGCCGAGGATCCGGACGCTGCTGAGGCCGTCGAGGCCGACTCCGTCGAGGAGTAGCCATGCCAGAGGGTTCCGTCCGCAACTTCGATGAGATCTCGGATCGCCTGGACCAGATCATCGCCACCGTTCGTTCCAAGGATACGTCCCTGGAGCGTTCGCTCGATTTGTTTGACGAGGCGATTGAGCTGGGTTCCCGTGCGGTCGATATGGTCGACAAGTTTGAGCTGACGCCGCGTGAGGCCGACAAGCTCGAGCAGGAATACGATGAGGATGCGGCAAACGAATCCCAGGATAGCTAGCCGCATCTCCGGATACGAATGGTTGATGGCATTCATGAAACGCGTGCGTCTTGATGACGAACTGATTTCACAGGGCATCTGCGCCGATCGCGCGGATGCCCTTCGCACTCTTATGGCCGGCTTGGTTTCGAGCGGCGGTGAGCGTTTGACCTCTCCGGGGCTCAAGGTGACGCCGGGCCTGCCGCTGCACGTTAAGGGGCGCATTCCGTACGTTGGGCGCGGCGGCCTTAAGCTTGAGGGTGCGCTCGATGCGTTTTGTATCGACCCCACGGGCCTTGCCTGCCTGGACGTAGGCTGCTCTACCGGCGGCTTTACCGATTGCCTGCTCAAGCGCGGAGCTGCGACCGTTGTCTCGGTGGACGTTGGTCGCGCACAGTTCGATTGGTCGTTGCGTCAGGACGATCGCGTGACGCTGCATGAGCGCACCAACGTGACGCAGCTGCCTGAGCTTGGCTATGCCGGCGCCATCGACCTGGCTGTTTGTGATGTCTCGTTTACCAGCATCGCGAACATTATCGATGCGGTGCTGGCGTGCCTGAAGCCTTCGGGTTCGTTCTGCACGCTCGTAAAGCCCCAGTTTGAGGCGCCGGCTGCGCTGGTGGGCGAGCGCGGTATCGTGACCGACCCCGCCGTCCGCCGCGATACGCTCGTGGCGGCGATTGAGCTTTTTGCCGCCAAGGGCCTGTTTCCGCTTGACGTGTGCGTGTCGCCCATCCATGGCGCTAAGGGCAACGTTGAGTTTTTCCTGTACGGCACAAGGTTTGCCCCTGGTGAACGCACCGACGATGAGCTGCAATCCCAGGTATCGGCTTTGAGCGAGAAAGCTGCAACGCTATGAAGGTCTTTCTGGTTCCCAATTACTACAAGCAAGAGGCGGTCGAGAGCGGCCTGATGCTCGAGCTTTGGCTTTCGCGCCAGGGCTACGAGGTCGCATGGGCTGCCGACCAGCGATCGAAGATTCAAAGCACGCCTGATATTGATGGCTCAGATCTGGTCATTACGCTCGGCGGCGACGGTACGTTGCTGCGCGCTGCCCGCATCCTCAACCATCGCGAGATTCCTATCCTTGGTCTTTCCTATGGTCACCTGGGCTTTTTAACTGCTGCGAGCCCCGAGGAGCGCGACATTCTGCAGGTCGTGAGCGATGCTCTGTCCGGTGAGCTGCACGTGAGCCGCCGCGCCACCATCGCCGCGGATATCGTGTCCGTGCGCGACGATGGCACGAAGGATGTCGTGCGCACGTTTGCCCTCAACGATATGGCACTTACGCGCGGCCCCCTGTCCGATATGGTTGAGTTTGACATCACGGTGTCCGGCCATCATATCGATCGCCTGCGCGGCGACGGTGTCGTCGTTTCGACGGCGACCGGCTCCACCGGCTATGCGCTTTCCGCCGGCGGTCCCATTGTCAGCCCCGATTACACGGGTATGGTCTGTGTGCCCATCGCCCCGCATACCATTCAGGCTCGCGCTTTTTTGACCTCGCCGAGTGATGTCGTCGAGATCTTTATGTCTGATGACCGTCCGAGTGTTCCGGCGATCGCTATCGATGGACAGTTTATTACCTGCGATGGCACCGTTGAGAGCGTGGCGGTGCGTCGCGGTCCCGGAGATGTGCTGCTTCTCGATTACGGTCCCGAGAGCTTCTATAACTCCGTGAGCCGCGTGTTCTACGGAGTGCGTCATGATCGATGAGCTGCAGGTTTCCAACATTGCACTCATTCGCGAGGCGACGCTGGTGCCGAGTGCGGGCCTAACGGTTTTGACTGGCGAGACCGGTGCCGGCAAGACCGCGCTGCTCTCGGCGCTCAAGCTCATTTTGGGCGAGCGTGCAGATTCGTCGACCGTGCGCGAGGGAGAGGCGCTGGCGAGCGTCGAGGCACGCTTGTTCGACGGCCCGCACGACACGGAGGGCTTTACCGTGCAGCGCAGCCTTTCTGCCGAGGGTCGCAGCCGCGTCAAGATTGACGGCCGCATCGCCAGTGTGCGCGAGCTTTCGGAGCGCGTTGGCGTGATGATGGATCTGTGCGGCCAGCATGAACATCAGCGTCTGCTCGATCCGGCGCATCATGTTGCCATGGTTGATGCCTGGGCTGGTCGCTCTGCGCTCGAGGCGCTCGACCGTTACCGTGCCTGCTTCAAGGCGTCGCGTGCGGCTGCCAAGGAGGTCCGTCGCGTAGAGGAGGCGTCGCGTGCGCAGGGGAGTCGCGTCGAGGAGGCGCGCTTCGCCCTGGAGCGTATCGCCGAGGTCGACCCCAAGCCGGGTGAGTATGAGGAACTCGAGGAACTGCTGCCGCGCTCCGAACATGCCGAGGTACTGGTTGCCACAGCTAACGATGCCCATGCATCGCTTGCCGCCGAAGGTGGAGCGCTCGATGCCGTGAACAGCGCCGTGGCAGAGCTTTCCCGTATGGCTACCGTCGATCGCAAACTGGGCGACATTGCCGATGCGCTTTCGGATGCCTGCATCTCCCTTGAGGATAGCGCGAACGAGCTTCGTGCCTATCGCGATGGCGTCGCCTTCGACCCGCGCGAGCTCGCTCGCATGCGTGAGCGGTATTCCGATCTCAAGGGCCTGTTGCGTCAGTGGGGTCCCACCATGGACGATGTTTTTGCCATGCGCGATCGCTCGCAAGAGCTGATGTCCCTGGTCGATGATGGCGATGAACAGATCAAAAAGGCGCGTGAGGCACTCGGGAGCGCCGAGCGCGAGCTGTTCGCTGCCGCCAAGGCACTCAAGCGTGCGCGTAATACCGCTGCTCCGCGTTTTTGTCACGAGGTTGGCCGCCAAATGGCGCGCCTGGAGATGGGCGGCGCCGAGCTCGTTTGGGAGTCGCGTGATCTTCCGCGCGCCGAGTGGACGCCGGCGGGTCCTTCAAGCTACGAGCTTTTGTATCGCAGCGGTGTCGGCTTGACGCCGCGTCCCCTGCGCCGCATTGCCTCGGGCGGCGAGCTCAGCCGCGTCATGCTGGCGAGCAAGGTGGTCTTGGGTAATGCTGACGGCGTCGACACACTGGTATTTGACGAGGTCGATGCCGGTGTCGGCGGCTCCACGGCTCGTGCTCTTGCTGGTGTGCTGGCCGATCTTGCCGCTACGCATCAAGTGATTGTCGTAACCCACTTGGCGCAAGTCGCCGTCATGGCCGACAAGCATTATGTTGTCAGCAAGGAGCCGGGCGATGTTCCCCAGACGCATTTGGACGAGGTAACCGGCGAAGCGCGTACCGCCGAGATTGCCCGCATGTTGAGCGGCGATCAGTCCGAGGCAAGCTTGGCCCACGCAAAGCAGATGCTCGAAGAAGTTCGAGGCTAGGTCGTATCAGCGGTGTTGGTGGGACAAAATAGACTGAAATTTTTTGTCCCACTACGCGTTTTACTCAACGACCTTGTCCGGCTGGATGAGCTCCTCGTAGTAGCTGATATGTTCGCGAGCGTCTTCAATCTCGGGCAGCAGGAAGTTGTAGATAACTTCGATGATCATCGTGGCGCTGATCTTGGAGAACGCAAAGTCGCCCGTCGTCAGCAGCGCTTCGTGGTTGACGGTATTAAAAGTGTAGTCTGCCAGGCGCGCGAGCGGGGATTTGCTGTCGCTGCTGATGACGACTACGGTTGCGCCGCAGTCGCGAGCCGCTTTTGCCATGCGATTCAGTCGGCGCGACTTGCCGGAGTTTGAGATGAGCACGATGACGTCACCCGGGCGCAACGTGAGCGCAAAGCCGATTGATGTCTCGCTAATGGTGCTCGCCATGCAGCGCAGGCCCAGCTGCGAAAACTTAAACGTCGCATCGAGCGCGACCGCGTTCGTATTGCCCACAGCCGCAAACTCAATAACCCCTGCATGCTTAAGGGCATGCACAACAGCCGCCAACGTATCGTGGTCGATCCCGTCGATGGTCGCATTAAGCTCGCTCACCTTGGCAGCCAGGATGTTCTTAAGGCTCTGCTCCATATTGTCGAGCGAGACTTCGTCAGTCAGGCCCTCGTTGCGCTGGCTTTCCAAATCCCTCGCCAACGAAAACTGAAAGCTGCGGAAGCTGCCAAAGCCAAGCTTGCGGCAGAAGCGCGAAACGGTCGCCTCGGACGTGGCGGCGGCGCGCGAGAGCTGAGCCGCCGTGAGGCGTGGCGCCTCGGACTGGTGCTCCAATATATAGTCGACAATACGCTGCTCAGACTCGCTGTATCCCTGATGGGTACTAATGAGGGAAAGTGCGCTCTTGCTACTATCGGTCATGGATGGCTCCTGGTTGGCATGAAAATCGGACTCGTTTTGTAATGTCATAGTATAGGGGGATTTTCAATTACAAGATACACCTTGCCGTTTCAAGTGTTGATGGTAAACTTTCACCTACCGTTTACGGTTATGAAAGAACCTTTCACCGGAGAATTGCGCCTTGTCTCTTCTCACGCGGACGGTAGGTTGGTATCTTTCAGTTGTGGAAAAGCGCGCAAGGACGCGCGTGTAGGGGAGCGCCTGCGGGCGCAAAACTTAAAAAGGAGGGACACATGGCTAAGTTTGACATCATCGCCGCCACCGGTTGCCCGACCGGCATCGCGCACACCTTCATGGCGAAGGAGGCGCTGGAGAAGGCAGCTGCCGAGCGAGGTCTGACCATTAAGGTCGAGACCCATGGCCAGGTCGGTGTCGAGAACGAGCTCACCAAGAGCGAGATCGCCGGTGCCAAGGCCGTCGTCGTCGCAGCCGATAAGGATGTCCAGGCTGAGCGTTTCGCCGGCAAGCCCATGGTTTCCGTCGGTGTTTCCAAGGCCCTGTCCGTTGAGGCCGCCGGTAAGCTGATTGACCGCGCGCTCGCCGCCAAGGGCGACAGCACGGTTGCAGTCGCTGCCGATGTCGAGGACGAGGCCGAGGAGAAGGAGTCCATCGGCCACGTCATCTACAAGCACCTTATGAACGGTGTCAGCCATATGCTGGTCTTCGTCGTTGCCGGTGGTGTCCTGACCGCCGTCTCGTTCCTGTGGGGCATTACGTCCTTCGATTCGACGGCGTCTGACTACAACAGCTTTGCTGCGATGCTCAAGATCATCGGCGGCATCGCCATGAACCTCATGGTTCCGGTGCTTTCCGCCTACATCGCCGAATCCATCGGCAAGCGCCCGGCGCTCGTCCCTGGTTTTGTTGCCGGTATGATCGCCATTCAGGGCCTGCCTGTTAACGCCGAGACCGGCATGATCGACGCCGGTGGCGCCGGCGTGGGCTTCGGCTTCCTGGGCGGCATCGTCGGCGGCTTCCTCGCTGGCTATGTCATCCTGCTGCTCGAGAAGGTCTTTGCCGGTCTGCCCAAGAACCTGGACGGCCTCAAGGCTATCTTCCTGTACCCGCTGTTCTCGACGGCTATCGTCGGCCTGGTCATGCTCGGCATTTCGGGCCCCATGGCTGCCATCAACACCGCCATGATGGATTTCCTCAAGGGCCTGTCCGCCTCTGGCGCCGTTGTCCTGGGTCTTGCCATCGGCTGCATGTGCGCCTTTGACATGGGTGGCCCGGTCAACAAGGCTGCTTACGTCACCGGTACTGCTATGCTCACCGAGGCACTGGCTGCCGGCGTTGGCACCGATACCTACAACTTTGGCACCAACTTCATGGCTGCCGTCTCTGCCGCCTGCATTGTTCCGCCGCTGATCACTACCTTCGCTGTCGTTGTCGGCAAGAAGTACTTCAGCCAGGAGGATCACGACGCCGGTATCGTCAACCTCATTCTTGGTTGCACCCACATCACCGAGGGCGCCATTCCGTTCATGACCAAGAACATCTGGCCGGTCATGCCCATCATGATGCTCGGTTCCTCCATCGCCTCGATCCTGACCATTATGTTCAACGTCCACGATCCGGCGCCCCACGGTGGCTTCCTGGTCCTGCCCGTTGTCGAGAACGGTCCGCTGTGGGTCCTCGCGATCCTCATCGGCGCTGTGGTCGGTGGCATCCTGTTCGTGGCCTTCAAGAAGTACGACTTCGAGAAGAATCAGAAGGCCGCTCCTGTAGCCAAGCCGGTTGAGGCTTCCAAGGCCGCTGCCGTTGAGGCCCCTAAGGCCGAGGCTGCCGACTTCGTGAAGGTTGAGAATGTCTTTGTCGCCGAGGACTTCGCTTCTCGTGACGAGGCTCTGAGCTTCGTTTCCAACCAGGCTGTCAAGGCCGGTATCGCCAGCGACGCCGACGCTGTGATGAACGCCTTCCTGGCCCGCGAGGCCGAGGGCACCACGGGCATGATGGAGGGCTTCGCCATTCCGCATGCCAAGTCCGACGCCATTACCGAGGCTGCCGTCATCGTCGTTAAGGACGAGTCCGGCGTGACCGGTTGGGACACCATGGACGGCGCTCCCGTCAACGTGGCTATCGCCCTGCTCATCCCGGGTGCACAGGCTGGCACCACGCACCTTAAGATCCTGTCCAAGGTCGCCGAGGCGCTCATGGACGAGGGCTTCCGTGCCACCGTTAAGGGTTCCACCGACGCCGCCGAGATCGCCAAGACGATCAACGCCCGCCTGGTCTAATCCCACAGTACGCGAATAACATCGCCCCCTGTAACAAAGGCGAGGACTCCACCAGGAGCCCCCGCCTTTTTCTATGCCCTCCCATAAGTTACGGTGAAATGGGGACTGTTTAAACGATTCAACCCCAAATTCAGTCCCTATTTCACCGCAACTTACAAAAGGGCATAGAGTGGGCTGCCTATCGAGTCTTTGTCGCGAACAAGTCATCAGCCAGAATTCCGTTCGCACGATATTACTTTGGACCGACCGAGTTTCCGCAGCTTGCTCGCCCCGGACCCCGCGCGCGGGGGCCATGAGATTTATCGCGAGTTCCGCACGAGCCGAAGAGCACTTAATGTGCTCTTCGTGCGAGCAGGACTGTAGAGCAGGAAATCTCATGGGTCCGCGCGCGGGGTACGGGGCGAGCAAGCGGACAGAACAGACAACTGTCCAACAATTCGTGCGAAACACAATGAAAAACCGTTTGATGTGAGTTAATATAAACAACGTCGTGAATCTGACTCCTGCCACATGCATGACAGGGGTTAAACACAAAAAAGGAGTCAACTATGGTTTCTGAGAAGGCTACCCTCGTTAATCCTCAGGGTCTGCACATGCGTCCGGCTGGTCTGTTCGCCTCCACCATGGGCAAGTACGCCTGTGACGTGACGGTCGTCACCCCCGAGAAGGAGGTCAACGGCAAGTCCCCGATGGCCCTCATGGCTGCTGGTATCCCCTGCGGCACCGAGGTCGAGGTCAAGTGCGACGGCGCCGACGAGGCCGAGGCTCTGGCTGCTGCCATCGAGCTCATCAAGAGCGGTCTTGGCGAGTAGAACTCAAACGGGTCGCATGTTGAACAACTAAGTTCATATTTGGGGGCGCAGTGACCTGTCTTAAGGTAGCTGCGCTCTTTTGTCATGGATATGGCAAAACGCTTTATCACATGACACGGAGAGAGGAATGGGAATGTATCAGGGAGTCAACGCTTCCGAGGGCATCGGTATCGGCACCGTCATGGTCGCCGTCGATCCCGACTTGACGTTTGAGCCGCACGAGGTTGCTGATTCGGCAGCAGAGAAGGAGCGCTATCAGACCGCTCTTTCGGTCTTCTGCGAGAAGACTCAGGCTCAGGCCGACCACATGAAGGAGACGGTGGGCGAGGCCGAGGCCGAGATCATGAGCGGACACATTGTCCTGGCTCAGGATCCGGGCATGACCGACGCCATCAACGCCGCCATTGACGGCGGCACCTGCGCCGAGCAGGCGCTCATGGACACCTCGACCATGTTCGAGAACATGTTCCTGTCCATGGACGACGAGATGTTCCGTCTGCGCGCGGCCGACATCGCCGACATCCGCACCGGTATTCTGGCCGAGCTGCTGGGCAAGGAGGTCGTCGACCTTTCCGTCCTGCCCGAGAACACCGTCGTTGTCGTGCACGACCTCACGCCGTCCATGACCGCCACGATCGATAAGGCCCACGTTGCCGGTATCGTCACCGAGACTGGTGGCCGCACGTCGCACTCCGCAATCATTGCGCGCGCCCTCGAGATCCCGGCTGTCCTTTCGGTTTCCAACAGCTGCACCGCACTGCGCAACGGCATGACCGTTGTCGTCGACGGTGGCAAGGGTATCGTCGAGGCCGATCCCGATGAGGAGACGCTCGCCGCTTACACTGCCAAGGCCGAGGCTTTCGCTGCCGAGAAGGCGGCTCTCGAGGCCTTCCGCGGCAAGCCGTCCGTGACTGCCGACGGCATCAAGAAGATCATTGCCTGCAACATCGGCAACCCCGATGACGTGCCCAACGCGCTCGATCACGACGCCGAGGCTATCGGCCTGTTCCGTTCCGAGTTCCTGTTCATGGACTCTGCTGAGCTTCCTTCCGAGGAGGAGCAGTTCAACGCCTACCGTAAGGTCGCCAGCGCGCTCAAGGGCGCTCCGGTCATCATCCGCACGCTCGATGTGGGTGGCGACAAGGAGATTCCGTACCTGCACATGGTTAAGGAAGAGAACCCCTTCATGGGCTTCCGCGCCGTGCGTTACTGCCTGGCCAACCCCGACCAGTACAAGGTCCAGCTCCGCGCCCTGCTGCGTGCCAGCGCCTTCGGTGACGTCAAGATCATGATCCCGCTCGTCACCTGCGTCGAGGAAGTCTTGGCCGTCAAGGAGCTTGTCGAGCAGTGCAAGGCCGAGCTGACCGAAGAGGGTCGCAAGTTCAACGAGAACATCGAGGTCGGCATCATGGTCGAGACGCCTGCCGCCTCGCTGCTCGCTGACCGCCTGGCCGAGGTCGCCGACTTCTTCTCCATCGGTACCAACGATCTGATCGGCTACACCATGTGCGCCGACCGTGGCAACGACACCATCTCCAACCTGTACCAGGTTTATTATCCCGCCGTGCTCCGCTCGCTCAAGAACATCATCGAGAGCGGCGTGAAGGCCGGCATCATGGTCGGTATGTGCGGCGAGGCCGCTGCCGATCCGTTGCTCGAGCCGCTGCTGATCAGCTGGGGCCTGGCGGAGTTCTCGATGAGCGCTCCGTCCATCCTGCGCGCCCGCAAGACCATCAGCCAGTGGACCAAGGCCGAGTGCGACGAGCTCGCCGAGAAGGCGCTCGCCTGCAACACCGCTGCCGAGGTCAAGGCACTGCTCGAGTCCGCAGCTCGCTAATTTGGTATCAGAGGTAACCGCGTGGTTGGAATGGGCCGGCCACGCGGCCCTCACATATACAGGGGGTACTGTAAATGTTCTACACGCTAACCGCTAACCCGGCTGTCGACATGACGGTTTCGAGCTCTCCGCTCGAGCCCGACGAGAACGTCCGCACCGGCTCGGCCAGCTACACGGCTAACGGCAAGGGCCTCGACGTGTCCTTCGCCTTTAAGAAGATGGGCGTCGACACCGTCGCGCTCGGTTTCTTCGCCGGCTTCACGGGCAAGTTCATCGTCGAGGAGGTCATGAACCTGGGTTGCCTCTGCCGCCCGGTCTGGACCGACGGTATCACGCGCATCAACACCTACGTCAACGATGGCCAGCACGAGTACGGCATCCTGAACCCCGGTGCTCCGATCACGCCGCAGCATCAGGAGGAGCTCTACAACATCCTGGACACCGCGGGCGACCTTGAGTGCCTGATCGTCTCCGGCTCCGTGCCTCCCAAAGCTACGCCCGACTTCCTGGCTCAGGTCATGGAGCACGCTCAGGCCCGTGGCGCCGACGTCGTCCTGGACCTGTCCTCCGACAAGCTCAAGGAGCTCGCTCACAAGAAGCCGCTGCTCATTAAGCCGAACCATCACGAGATGAAGGCTATCTTCGGCGTGCCGGTCGACACCGACGACGAGGTCCGCGTTGCCATGAAGCTGGCTCACGAGGCCGGCGTCCAGAACGTGCTGCTCACCCGTGGTAGCCGCGGTGACGCTTACTTCTCCAACGGCGAGGACATCTGGTATGCCAAGCGTGAGTTCAACATCAAGCTTGTCTCTTCCGTCTGCGCCGGCGACTGCACCCTCGCTGCGTTCCTGCACAAGTGGTACAGGGATCGCGACAACGTCGAGGAGGCCATGAAGCTCGCTATGGCCACCGGCGCCAACGTTGCTGAGTCCGTCGGCATCGGCGACTTTGGTCACGTCGACGAGTACAGCAAGCGCGTTGCCGTTCGCAAGCTCGATCGCAAGTAAGCGAAACACGACAAACTCGTGCGCATACGGCGTCCCGGTTTCGACCGGGGCGCCGTTTTTTTGTCCCACTCGAACCTCGGAGCCGCGCTTCACGCGTTCCACACCGTTCACCGAGTTGTTGTAGCCTTTTGCCGAAGCGTGGAATATACTTTCATTAACACGTTGCTTCGTGAAAGGAACATTCATGATTTACACGCTTACTGCAAATCCCGCTATTGACTACAACATCTCCTGCGATGGCTTGTCCGCCAACACCGTTACCCGCACCCGTAACGCTGTCTACACCCCCAACGGCAAGGGTCTCAACGTTTCGTTTACGCTCGACCACTACGGCGTCGACACCACGATCCTGGGCTTCTTCGCCGGCTTCTCGGGTGAGTATATCGTTAAGGGCGCCGAGGCTCTGGGCGTGCCCGTCAAGCCCGTGTGGACTGACGGCATCACGCGTGTTAACGTGTTCCTCAACGCCGGTCCCGACACCGAGTACAACATGGTCAACGCCGGTGCCGCCATCAACGAAGCCAACGAGCAGGAGATGTTTGAGCTTATCGATTCGCTCGATGACATGACCTGCCTGGTTATCAGCGGCTCGCTGCCCCCCAACACCTCCGAGAGCTTCCTGGCAGAGGTCCTGCGTCGTGTGAAGGCGAAGGGCGCCGAGTTCGTGCTCGATATCTCGAGCCATCAGCTGGCCGACCTCATTGCTATGGAGCCGTTGCTCATTAAGCCTAACGACGACGAGCTGCTCGACATCTTTGGCATTAAGGTGAGCGGTGGCGACGACGAGTCCGTCAAGGGCGCCATGGCCGAGCTGCACGCCAAGGGCGCTAAGAATGTACTGCTGACGCTCGGCGGCGACGGCGCGTACTTCTCCAACGGCGAGCACATCTGGTTTGCCAACCGCACTTTCGACGTCAAGCTGCTGTCGACCGTCTGCGCGGGCGACTCCTCGCTGGCCGCCTTCCTGTCCGTGTGGCACGACGCCCCCGAGCGCGTCGAGGATGCCCTGCGCCTCTCGATGGCCACCGGCGCCAACGTGGTCGAGTGCCCGGGTCTGGGCGATTTTGCCAAGGTCGATGAGTATCAGAAGGGTATCGCCATTCGTCAGGTCTGCTAGCCGCATCGAATAACCGTAGCCGTACACCCGCTTTGGATTTCCGAGGCGGGTGTTTTTTGCGCGCTGAGTGTATGTGGCGTCTGCTGTCTCGTTTAATCGAATCGACGACGCGATTGCGTGTGCGCGCTTTCCCGTTTCTTGTTAGACTTCTTGAGAACCATCGATCAACGCTCGCAAGTGCAGGAGGCCATAGGCATGTGCAATGTTTCGCTCAACGGTACGCAGCCGACCGATGCCTCCATCCGTGTCCTGCGTGCGCTTGAGGCAGCCGGTCTTGAGGCTTGGTACGTAGGCGGTTGGGTACGTGATGCCCTGATGGGGCGCCCCAGCCACGATGTTGACATGTGCTGCAGCGGCCCGTGGCAGGAGTCCAAAGCGGCGCTCGAGGCGGCTGATATTGCCGTGGTTGAGTCGGGCATCAAATTTGGCGGCATCACGGCTATTTACGATGGCGAGCGTATTGAGGTCACCACGTACCGCCTGGATGGTTTTTATACCGACGGTCGTCATCCCCAGAGCGTGGAGCGTGCGGCGTCGCTTGAGGACGATCTGGCGCGTCGTGACTTTACCGTTAACGCTATGGCCTGGCATCCCGAGCGCGGTCTTGTCGACCGCTACGATGGCCAGGGCGACCTGAAGCGTAAGCTTATCCGCGCTGTTGGAGATCCCAAGCGTCGTTTTAACGAGGACGCGCTTCGCATGCTGCGCGCGGTGCGTTTTGCCTGCCGTCTGGATTTTATGATCGAGCCTAGGACCAAACAGGCACTTGCCGAGTGCGCGCCGCTGCTCGATGCTGTGGCGCGCGAGCGCGTGGGCATTGAGCTCGAGGGCATCCTTTCGACGGGCCACGGGGGAGACGCGATGCTGCGCTACCCCGAGCTTGTTTGCGCCGCCGTGCCCGAGCTCGCGTCCGCTCGCGGGTTTGATCAGCGCAGTGTCTATCATGCGTTTAACGTCTACGAGCATATCGCCCGCGTGCTGACGGTGGCAGGGGAGCTGGCGCTGTGCGACGGCGTCGCGCCCTCGTCGAGCCTTATGTGGGCGGCGTTTTTGCACGACGTTTCCAAACCCGAGTGCTTTACGGTCGATCACGACGGCAGCGGACACTTCTATGGTCATCCCGAGCTCGGCGCCAAGAAGGCGCGTGTCATCATGGATCGCCTAGCGCTCTCGCACGATTTGGTGCGCGATGTGTGCCTACTGATCAAATACCATGACAAGCCGCTGCGTCCAGAGCGCTCCTGCCTGCTCAATATGATGCGCGCGCTTTCGGGCGAGGGTGTCGATACGCCGCGTCTGATAGACGAACTCATGGACCTTAAGCGTGCCGACACGCTCGGCAAGGCGCCCTCGTGCTTCTATTATGTCGAGACGATCGAGGAGATGCGTACGCTCGCCCACGATCTGCTGCAGGCGGGGGAGCCCTATACGCTCAAGATGCTTGCCATCAACGGCGGCGACCTGATTCGCGCCGGCGTCAAGCCGGGGCCGGAGCTGGGACAGCTTCTCAACGCCGCCCTCGACGCCGCGATCGAGGACAACATCCCCAACAACCGCGAAGCCCTCCTGACTCATCTGCACCTAGGGTAGCTAAAATAGCTCCGTCCCAAATTAACTACCCACCTGACCTGCGCTTTCCATAACCTGCCGACAAATTTTCGGCAATTTGGAATTTCTTCTTGCGCTTGCGTTTTTTGTCCCGTAATATATATCCTCGCAGCACGGCAGTGCAGATGTCATGTGGCCCGTTCGTCTAGCGGTTTAGGACGCCGCCCTCTCAAGGCGGAGATCACCAGTTCGAATCTGGTACGGGCTACCATGAATCTGAGACCCGGGCTTCCAGCGGAAGCCCGGGTTTTTTATTTCCGAGCAAACCATCTGCAATTCCCATTTGCCCCATAGCTTTACGTTCTGCTTGTGGCCCTTGCGGGTACAATATGCAAGATATTTGGACGGTCAGAAGGAGCCTCATGACGGAGTCCTCTCAGCATACATCTAAGCCCCAGGTCGAGGTTGAGGCCTCGGGCGGCGATGACAACAAGGGTGCACGCCGCGGTGCCATTTTTATCGGCGTCGTGCTGGTTGGCTATATCGTTTATCTGATTGTGACCGGTCAGATGGGACAGTTCTGGGCTGCCATGTCGAGCGTTCAGGCGCCGTGGCTCGTTGCTGCATGCTTTTGCATGTTCCTGTACCTGTTCTTTGGCATCGTTGCCTATGCGATCGCCGTCTGGCTCGATCCCAACTCGCCCGTCGGCATTCGCGACCTGATCTCGGTCGAGGCGAGCGGTATCTTCTTTGGCAACCTGACGCCCATGATGATGGGCTCCACGCCCGCCCAGATCTACCGCCTGACCAAGGCAGGCCAAAATGTCGGTGAGGCCGGTGCCACGCAGTTCACGCGCTTTATCGTGTATCAGTTTGGCCTCGTTGCCTGGGGCGCCATTCTGCTGCTTGCCCGCATGCCGTTTTTCGCCGAGCGCTATGGCGACATGACGCTGCTGTGCGTCTTTAGCTTTGGCGGTCACTGTTGCATTCTGCTTGGCATCTTTGCCGTCGCGCTCATGCCCAAGACCGTCACGCGCGTCGCGCACTGCATTATCAATTGGCTCGAGCGAATGGGCGTCTCGGCCACCAAGATTGAGGGCTGGCGTACGTTTGTCGACTGCGAAATCTACTCTTTCTCCGAGAAGTTCAAGCTTTCAGCCGGCCACTTTTCATCCATGCTGCTCACGGTGGTCATCACCATGTTGCAACTCGCGTTTTTCTACCTCGTGCCGTATTTCCTGATGCTTGCCTTTGGCCACCACGAAGTCGACTTTTTCTCGGTCATGGCCGCGAGCGCCTTTGTTCAGCTCCTGAGCTCTGCTGTTCCCCTGCCCGGTGGCACCGGCGGTGCCGAGGGCGGCTTCGCGCTGTTCCTGGGCCATTTCTTTGGGTCGGCGTCGACCGCCGGTTATCTGCTGTGGCGCCTCATTACGTTTATCGCGCCGACGATTTTGGCCGCGCCTCTGCTGGGCCTTAAGAGCGCTCACAACGAGAGTATCCACGCACGCTGGGATCGCGCGATGCGCAAGCTCGGACGAACGCCTCAGACGCCCTCTAAGCCTGCAAAGCCCCATCCTGTGAATGCGGTTACCGTGGATCCCAATCAGCATGCTCAGAAGGCTTCTAGGGCCGCCAAACCGTCGCATAAGGCCTATGTGCGCCAGACAGGCGACGGCATCCGTGTGTCCCCGGCTGCTTTGAACAAAAAGAAGCTCCCTAAGGCGTAACAGTTGGTCGTGCGTTCTTCATGTTGCCGGGCTTTTTTGTGTCGGATGGGGGATAATCCTCTTGCGTAGATTAACTCTCATCTGTTGATGAATGCTTGCATTCCGGAGGGACACGTCCATGGACACCAGCAAACCGCGCCTCGACCGCCGCATCGTTCGCAGCCGCAATGCCATCCTTTCTGCGTTTGAGCGCCTGCTGATGGATAAACCGCTTGCCGATATTACCGTGAGTGCCATCGCGCGTGAGGCAAATGTCGATCGTAAGACCTTCTACGTGCATTTTGGCACGGTCGACGGCCTGCTCGATGCCATCGCCGCCGATGTGGTGGAGATGATCGTCGACTCTGTCGAAAAGACGCTTTCCACTATGGGCAGTGACCCCAACGAGCGCGCCCTTGGAGCGGCAGCTACCTTCTTTAAGACCATCAACGAGGCACTTTGCAATAACCTCGTGCTCAATCGCCAGCTGATTGAAAACATCCCGCTCGACGATTTTATGACGCGCTTACGCGTGCCGCTCGAGCACGAGATTGTCGAGCGCGACCTGCTGCCCCACGGCCTCAAGGACGAGATGTTCGACTATTACCTGGCTTTTTTGCTTTCGGGCATTATCGGCATTTACCGTACGTGGGCGCTCTCCGATGGCTCGGTGCCCATTGAGCGCATCTCGGAGGTCGCAAACAATCTGACGTTGAACGGACTATCGAGTCTGGAATCTCGTTTCGAATAGCACTAGCGCCTTATCCCCCATGAGTTGCGGTGAAATAAGGACTGAATAGGCCTTTGAACAGCTTAAACACTCCCTATTTCACCGCAACTCGGGGGATTGCATTACTGGTAGCGCAGGCACTCCACGGGGTCGAGTTTTGCTGCCCGGCGGGCGGGGTAGAAGCCAAAAATCACGCCGATGCCGACTGAAACCGCAAAGGCGAGCAACACCGTCGTAAGGGAAAAGCTCGGCGTAATCGTCCCGCTGGCTCCAAACTCGCTCATAATGCTCGAGTTGGCGGCAAAAAACGCGAGCCCCCATGCCAGCAGATAGCCGATCACAACACCGAGAATGCCGCCGGTGATGCACAGTGCCGAGGATTCGGCCAAAAACTGAGAGGTGATATCACGTCGGCTTGCACCAAGCGCGCGGCGAATACCGATCTCGCGGATACGCTCGGTCACGTTGGTGAGCATCATATTCATAATGCCAATACCGCCCACGAGCAGCGAAATGCCGGCAACCGCTCCCATGATGAGCGAGAAGGCGCCCATAAAGGAATTGAGGGAGTCGATAGCGCTTTTCATGGAGGTCGCCGATACGCTATCGTACTCGTCGTCCTTCGAGATGCCCTTTATGCTACGCACCTTGGACTCGATGGTCTTGCAGAGCTTATCCATATCCGTGCCTTCGGCGGCGAGCGCCGTCACGCTCGGAAACGACGGATTGTCGTCGCCGTAGAGCTCGGCTATCGCGGCCCGTGGCATGTACAGGTTCAGCGAACCCATGGATTCGTTGCCACCATCGATAACGCCGACAATTTGCACTTCTCCGCTCGACACCTTGATGGTCTTGCCGAGTGCGTCCTGTTCGTTACCGTACAGCTGTTCGGCACCGCCGCGGCCGATGAGCGCCACGCGCGCACCGGATTTCGACTCGATACCGTTGTAGGTGCGCCCTGCGACGATCTTGCTGGCGCCCACGGCATCGAGCATGTCGCTATCGACGCCGTGAGCCATGACGGTATAGCTTTTATCCCCGACCTTGTACTCGGAATAGGCGCTGTCGACAATGCCTATCTGTTCGATTTGCGGCACCATCTTACGCAATTTCTCGACGTCCGAATCGGTGAGCTCTTGGGACGAATAGATCTGCACCATGCGGGCGGCGTTAAGACCCAGGCTGTTGACTAGGCTGTTTTGGATGCCTCCGATAAGCGAGGTCATGGCTATGACCGACGCGATTCCAATGACGATGCCCAGGATGGTGAGCAGGCTGCGTCCCTTGTTGGCCTCGAGCGAGTGAAGGGCTTCTTGGACAAGATCGCGGGTGCTCATGCCTTCGCTCCGTTCGGCTGATTGGTGGTTGTAGAAATCACAGGCAGATTGTTGACGGCCCCGCGTAGCGTATTCGGTGTATGCGCGATATATGCACCGTCATGGATTCGACCGTCGCGAATGGTCACGGCGCGGTCGGCCTCGGCAGCAATGCCGGGGTCGTGCGTAATGAGAACGATGGTCTTGCCGCGTTCCTGGAGCTTGTGGAAGGTTTCCATGACAAGCGCCCCGGTTGTCGAGTCCAGGTTTCCCGTCGGCTCGTCGGCCAAAATGATGGGTGGATCGTTGACAAGGGCGCGCGCGATGGCGACGCGCTGCATCTGTCCGCCCGAGAGCTCCGATATGCGATGATCCCAATGGTCGACCGGAAGCGTGACGGCTTGCAGCGCGTGCACGGCGCGCATCTCGCGTTGGCTACGCGGCACATTGGTGTAGGACAGCGGCAGCATGACGTTTTCGATCACCGTCAGGCGCGGCAGCAGGTTGAAGCTCTGAAAGACAAAGCCGATGCTCAGGGCGCGGACCTCGGTGAGCTCATCATCGTCGAGCTCGGCGACGTTGAGCCCTTGCAGGAAGTAATCGCCCGCCGTCGGTTTGTCCAGGCAGCCCAGGATGTTCATGAGCGTCGACTTGCCCGAGCCCGAGGGGCCGGTGATGGCGACGAACTCACCGGGATCTACTGCCAGGCTTACGTTATGCAGGATGTGGGCGCAACCGGCCTCGCTCTCAAAGATGCGGTGCACGTTGCGGATGTCGATGACGGGACGCATTACTTGCCCTCGTCGGCAGGCATGTTGTCGCCGCCGTCTGCCGTCATGCCTGTGCCGGTGTCCGTCACGATGGTGTCGCCGTCGCGTAGCTTGGTAACCGGGACGTCTGGGTTGATCTCGTTGCCCTGGTCGTCGCGCTTGACCTGGGTCTTGCCGACTACAGCCTCGTTGTCGTTTTGCGTCACGACGGTCACCTTCACGCGGCGCGTCTTTTTGCCTTCCGAATCGGTTGCCAGATTGACGTAATAGTGCTCGCCATCTTCGGTCATCAGCGCCATGGTCGGCACCATCACCACGTCGTCGAGCTTCTCGGTCACTACCGAGACCTCGGCAGTCATACCCGGCTTAAGGCGACTGTCGGGTGCTTCGATGAGGATGTCGACGTTAAAGGTCACGCTGCCGCCGCTCCCGGAGGAGGAGTCGGAGTTTGCCACCGAGGCGATAGCCGTGACGGTGCCTTGGCTCACGATATCGGGAAACGCGGGATAGGTCACGTTGGCGCTTTGGCCCACGGCAATTTTGGCGATATCCTTTTCGCCAACCTGAACCGTCACCTTCATCTTGGACAGGTCGGCGATTTGCATGCACTGTTTGCCGCCGCTCGTGTCGCCTTCGCCCATGATCATGCCTCCTGTTACCGTGGCGCCCACCTTGGCGTTGAGCTCCACGATGCTGCCCGAGCTCGGGGCCGTGACCGTACGGCTGGCGGCCTTGGCGTTCGCCTGATCGAGGTTTGCCTGGGCCGATGCGAGGCTGCGCTGCGCGGCCGATACGGCGTTCGTGTCCGCTGACGCGGCGGAGACGCCAGTCGCTGCGGAAGCTCCATCGACATCCGTCGTTGGGGCGACCTGCGCGGCAGCTGCGGCTTTCTTCGCGTTGGCGAGGTCTTCCTGTGCCGCTGTCACCGCGCGCTGCGCGTCGGCGACGTTGCGATCGAGCTCGTCGTTTTTAATGGTCATGAGCACGTCGCCCTCGTTGACGGACTGGCCGGCTTGCACGTTGATCGATGCCACCGTTCCGTCGACAGAAGGGGAGACCACCGAAGCCGAGATGGGCTTGAGCTGGCCTTTAGCCTCGACGGTGGTCGTAAACGTGCCCTCGGTGACCATGTCGGTCACCGGCCCGTTGGTACCTGCGGGCCGTGCGTTGATGACTAAGGTCACGACAACGGCGATGAGCACAATGGCGGTCACGACGCCGGCCGCAATGCCGCGTCGGATGAGCTTTTTGCGCCGACGCTCGGCACGCTTCGCCTTGAGCTTGGCGTAGGCCTCTTCGTCAGAAATCTCGGTTGTATCGCTTGTATTGCCGTTTTGCTGTGCGACGTGCACGTTTGTTATGAGGGGAAGTGTTTCGGTGGCACCCTCGGGCACTCGCTCGGCATCATTCGGTCCCGGGGTGATGGTGGGGACATTCGACATGGCGTCTCCTTTATAGAAAGTTCCTCGATAAGTATATGCGCCCGTCGCGAGAGGCGGGCGCATTATGGCGGTATCTTTCGGAACTGTTAGATTGGAGCGTCAGCTCCCCGTTGTGCGAAGGCGTGATTCCCTACGAGTGCACGACCACGCACAGGCCGACGCTGATGCAGTCGTGGAGCGCCTTGGCGTCGGCCAGGCGCAGGTTGATGCAACCGTGGCTGCCGCACCACTTGTACGACTCGGCGTTGTCGAAGCTCTTGTCGTTTTGCCAGGTGGCGTCGTGGAAACCGATCATATTGCCCTCGAACGGCATCCAATAGCTGACCGGGCTCTCGTATTTGGGCTTTCCGGTCTCGGGGTCTTTAGCACCGATGAGCTTGCTTGCGCCGTCGTTGCTGTTGATCTGCCACACGCCCTCCGGGGTGGCGTCTTCGCCCGGTTTGCCGGAAATAAAGTTGGCCTCCCACACGATATTGCCGTTCTCGTCGTAGTAGCGCGCGTGCTGCTCGGACAGGTCGACGTCGATATAGGCCTTCCAATCGGGCTCGCCCTTGGCGGTAAACGTGTCGGCCTTCTTGGAGTACGAAATCTCGATATCGCCGGTCTGCTTGTTATTGATAGCGTCCTCGACCTGCTTGGCGAGCGTGTCGCTGTCGATGGACCAGCCAAAGTCTCCGCCCTCGACAGCGCACTCCTTGCCGTCGGCGCGTGTCCACCAGCGGGTGGATCCCACGGTGTTAAAGCCGTTAGCGAGCTCGGCGGCCCAGCTGCCGATCTGCGACGTATCGAGCGTGGGGTTGGCCGGATCGGCAAAGCTGATCCACTGCAGCACCGAGCTGCCGTCCACTTTACCGGCATCATTGCCGTTGAGCTTAAGGGTCACGTTGACGCCCAGGAAGTTGTTGGCGGCATCGCACGCAGCCTGAATCTGGTCGTTGGTGAGGGTGCCGTTGAGCGGTTCGTAGGCGTCGTTGCCGATCTTGGTGATATCGACGTTCTCGGCGAGCGACGCGAGCTCGATCTCGGCATATTTGATGACATGCTCGCGGTCGATCTTCTCGTTGGAACGGGCCTTCTCAACGGTGAACTTGCCGGCCTTCTCGTCATAGGAGCTGGTGGCCTCGAAGGTGCCCGAGCGGCCCTCGTTGAACTCGTCGATGGCGCTGCCCAGGTCCTCCTCAAACTGCTTTTGGTCAAAGGCATCGGAGAGCATGGACAGGTCGACGTCCTGGTCCAAGTCGACCGAGCCGTTCTTGGTGGCGCTAACGGTTTTGCCGCCGAGCGACGCGATGAGGCGCGATGGCCACAGCAGCGGCTCGTTTTTGCTGATAATCTCGTGGGCGGCTTCTTCGCCATCGACGATGGGCTCGTCGGACTCGGGCTGGTAGGTCCAGCTAAAGTCATCGCCCGACACGGTGAGCTTGTAGTGCTTCCATGCCGAGTTGACCTTGGTGGCTGCCGAAGATGCGTTAGAGAGCGAGATGTCGACGCCGGCGATGGTAGTGTTGGGGTAAGCGACCTGCGAGAACGCCACGACGCCTACGATGTAGACGATCGCAACGAGGCCGAGGACGACAAAGAGGGCCGTCTTTCCGCCCGACTTGCTGCTTTTGTTGGTGTGCTTGTCCGCGGGTCCGCGATTGCTTGCCGCGCGAGCGTGCGAAGGGCCCTGCTTGGGGGCGGCACCTTGTGCGGAACGCTGCTGATATTGTTGATGCGGCTGGTATTGACGCTGATTCGGGCGCTGAGAGGCATTGGCCGGGCCGTGTTGTTGGCTGTGAGCCGGCGCGATGGGGCGCGGCGATTGGACGCCGCCAGTATGCCTACTGGGCTGTTGCGGATCGGGAATCATGTTGCTGCGGTCGATTTGCGACATCGTTTATATTTCCTTCGAGTTTCGACTTGCGGCTCATCGTGTTTTAACTGGGCTTGCATTATAGCGATTAGCCTGTTGTTTGTGGTGCGGAAACAGTATCAGTTTGGAGAAGTCTGCCTATCCGCATATGCCGCATTTGGCGCAGGCAGAAAGCGCGGCCGGGGCTTGAGCTATGCCGCCCTTGGCCGTCTCGCGCAGGGTTGCCGGCAGGGCGTGGCCCACCGAGAGCATCACATGCGCCATCTGGTCAAACGGCACCAGGCTCTTGATGCCGGCGAGCGCGAGCTGGGCCGAGCTGAAGGCCGCGGCCACGCCGATGGCATTGCGGTTTTGGCACGGCACCTCAACAAGTCCGCCCACGGGGTCGCAAACGAGGCCTAGCAGATTGCTCAGCGCGATGGAACTGGCGTCGAGTGCCTGCTCGGGGGTGCCGCCGAGCATCTGCACCAGCGCGGCGGCGGCCATGGCGGCGGCGCTTCCCACCTCGGCCTGGCAGCCGCCCTCGGCGCCGGCGACGCAGGCGCTCGTGGTGAGGTTGAGGCCGATGGCAGCAGCACAGTAGAGGGCGTCCATGACCTGCTCGTCGTCGAGCTGCAGGTGGTCGGCAAGCGCCAGTACGCAGCCGGGCACGACGCCCGCGGAGCCTGCCGTGGGGGCGGCGACGATCACGCCCATAGTGGCGGAGCGCTCGAGCACGGCCATCGCGCGGGCCACGGCATCGGTCTGAACGGTGCCCATCAGGTTTGTGCCCAAATCGTTACGGCCGGTGGCATCGACGAGTTTGGCCTCGCCGCCGATGAGCCCGCCGAGCGAGCGCTGCGGATTGGCGATGGGTGCCGTGGTCTCGTCCTTCATGACTTCGAGCACGCGACGCATGGTGGCGACGGCGTGCTCCTCGCCGGTGAGGCGCGCCTCGCGTACGGCCATGACGGCGCCGATGTTGAGTCCCAGCTCCTCGCAGGCGTCAAGCAGCTGCTCGCCGTCATCGAAGATCTCCTTGGCCGAGACGCCGGGGGAGAGCGATGAGGCCGAACCGGGAAGCTCAATGAAGGTGGCGTAGTCGATGTTGTCGAGTTTTCGCAGCAGGGGGACGACGGTATCGTCGGGGGCGCCGTCGGTCTCAAAGACGGAGTAGGCCTGGCCGCCCACCTCGGTGCGGTAGGTGCGGCAAAACGCGATGTTTACATGCGCGTAGGCGAGCAGGTTGGTAAGTGCTGCGAGCACGCCGGGGACGTCCTGATGCGCCACGAAGAGCGTGGAATACATGCCCGAGATGTCGACGCCGACGCCGTTGATGCGGCTGATGCGCATCTTGCCGCCGCCTAGGCTCTCGCCGCGGACCTGTGCCGTGGCACCCCTGTCGTCGACCATGTCGATATCGACGGTGTTGGGGTGGATGGAGGCGTCGTCGCCCTTAATGTCAAAGTGATATTCGAGGCCTTGCTTGCGTGCGAGGTCGAAGGCCTGCTTGATGTTCTCGTCGTCGGTGTCGAGGCCCAGGATGCCCGCGACAAGTGCGCGGTCGGTGCCGTGTCCGCGGTAGGTGTGCGCGAAGGAGTTCCACAGGCCAAAGGTAACCTTGGTGATGCGGCCCTCGAGCAGGCTGGCGGCAACCTGGGCGCACCGCAGGGCGCCGGCGGTGTGCGATGAGCTGGGGCCGACCATGACGGGGCCCAAGATCTCGAATGCCGAGGTCGTAGCTAGTGTTTGCGGCTTGCCTGCCATGGCTGCTCCTTTGTTTTGTCCCATCGTCCCGAGGGCGGGGCATACTCTGTCCCGCCGTTCCGAGGGCTTTAGTATTTGGTCGCCTGCTCGGACAGTCCTGCTCGCACGGAGAGCACATTAAGTGCTCTCCGGCTCGTGCAGAACTCGCGATCGACCAAATACTAAAGCCCTCGGAACTTAGGATACATGGTTGCAGTCGCTCTGCTGCAAAATTTATCGGCCTGTGAACTATTCCATGTCCCATGTCGGCCATCTTCACCATCGGTTAATAAAAAAGAGGTACCGGTTGTTCCGGTACCTCTTATTGGTGTGTGTTTATTTGGCTGTGGCTTTTCTCGTTAGCTTACAGGCCGCAGGCTGCTTTGAGTTCTTCGACTCGATCGGTCTTCTCCCAGGTGAAGTCGGCGTCTTCTCGGCCGAAGTGGCCGTAGGCTGCCGTCTTCTCGTAGATCGGTCGACGCAGGTCCAGGTCGCGGATGATCGCGCCCGGGCGCAGGTCGAAGGTCTTCTCGACGGCCTCGACGATCTTGTCCTCGGCAACATGCGCGGTACCGAAGGTGTCGACCATGATCGACAGCGGCTTGGATACGCCGATGGCGTAGGCCAGCTCGACTTCGCAGCGATCGGCCAGGCCAGCGGCGACTACGTTTTTGGCGACCCAGCGCGCGGCGTACGCGGCAGAACGGTCGACCTTGGTGCAGTCCTTGCCGCTAAAGGCGCCGCCGCCGTGACGGCCGTAACCGCCGTAGGTGTCGACGATGATCTTACGGCCGGTGAGGCCCGTGTCGCCCATGGGGCCGCCCACGACAAAGCGACCGGTGGGGTTCACATAGATGTCGGCGTTGTCCCACGGCATGTTCTCGGCAGCCATGACGGGGGTGATGACGTGCTCGATGAGGTCGTTCTTGATCTTGCCCATATCCTCGATCTCGGCGGCGTGCTGCGTGGAGATGACGATGGTCGTGACCTCGACGGGCTTGCCGTCCTCGTAGCGCACCGTGACCTGGGTCTTGCCGTCGGGGCGTAGGTAGGGCAGGGTGCCGTCGTGGCGCACGGTGGCAAGGCGCTCGGCCAGGCGGCTCGCCAGGTAGTGCGGCATGGGCATGAGGGTCTTGGTCTCGTTGGAGGCATAGCCAAACATCATGCCCTGGTCGCCGGCGCCGATCAGGTCGATCGGGTCGGTGGTGGCGCCGGTCTGGGTCTCGAAGGACTCGTCGACGCCCTGGGCGATATCGGGCGACTGCTCGTGGATGAGGCTCATAACGCCGCAGGTATCGCAGTCAAAACCGAACTTTGCGCGGTTGTAGCCAATGCGGCGGATAACGCCACGGGCAATCTCCTGCACGTCGACGTAGGCCTGGGTGCGGATCTCGCCGGCAACGATGACCGTGCCGGTGGTCACGAGGGTCTCGCAGGCGCAGCGGACGTTCTCAACGTTGGCGGGCACGCCGTTGGGCGCAATGTAGCCCTGCTCCTGCAGCTCTATTTCTTTAGCGAGGATTGCGTCGAGGACGGCGTCGCTGATTTGGTCAGCAATCTTATCGGGATGACCTTCGGTCACCGACTCCGACGTAAATACAAAGGACCCGTGTTGGGGTGGGATGGAACGAAGTTCTTCTGACATGATTGTCCTTTCAAAAACGTGTCCCGGCGACCGTTACCATTCCGCCGAGCTCTATATACAAGGGCACATCATATCGCGTTAATCGAATATTCACACCCTTTCCGCACCCACTCATTGGGGACAGACTTAAATGACCAGTCGGGTGCTTATTGGGTGGTCATTTAAGTCTGTCCCCAATGAGTGGGTCGGTGCCCTTTGTGCGGAGGTTGCATTGTTGCTTTATACTGGTGCGGTTAGACATCCATCCTGCAATCGAGGAGATATCCATGGCATCAGACGTTCGCGTCCGCTTTGCACCCTCACCCACGGGCAAGCTGCACATTGGCGGCGCCCGCACCGCTATCTATAACTGGGCTTTCGCCCGCGCAAACGGCGGCACGTTCATCCTGCGCATCGACGACACCGACCCCACCCGTTCCACCGACGAGAACACGCAGATCATTCTGCGCGCCATGCTTTGGCTTGGCCTGGACTGGGACGAGGGTCCCGAGGTGGGCGGCGACTATGGCCCCTACGCCCAGACCGAGCGCCTGGACCTGTACAAGCAGGCCGCCCAGAAGCTTTGGGACGAGGGCAAGGCCTATCCCTGCTTCTGCACCAAGGAGCAGCTCGACGCCGACCGTAAGGCCGCGCAGGAGCGCAAGGACCCCTTCCAGGGCTATCAGCGTCGCTGCCGCGATCTTGATCCCGAGGAGGCCCGTCGCCGCATCGAGGCCGGCGAGTCCTACGTCCTGCGCATCAAGGTGCCCGAGGACCGCGGCGACGTCGTCATCCACGACGCCGTCCACGGCGAGGTGACCTTCGATGCCAAGGAGCTCGACGACTTTGTCATCTTCCGCTCCGACGGCACGCCCACGTACAACTTCGCGACCGTCGTCGACGACGCCATGATGAAGATCACCCACGTCATCCGCGGCGACGATCACCTGTCCAACACCCCGCGCCAGGTCATGGTCTACGAGGCCCTCGGCGCGCCCGTGCCCACGTTCGCCCACATCTCCATGATTCTGGGCGCTGACGGCAAGAAGCTCTCCAAGCGCCACGGCGCCACCTCGGTGGAGGAGTACCGCGACGCCGGCTACCTGTCCGATGCCTTCGTCAACTACCTGGCGCTGCTCGGTTGGTCGCTCGACGGCGAGACCACGATCATCCCGCGCGACGTCCTGGCTAGCAAGTTCTCGCTCGATCGCATCTCCAAGAACCCCGCGACCTTCGACCCTAAGAAGCTCGATTGGGTCAACGCCGAGTACATCAACGGTATGTCCGACGCCCAGTTTGCCGACGAGATCATGGTCCCCGAACTGCACGAGGCAGGTCTCATCGAGGGCAACGTCGAGTACGGCGAGGACTGGATCGACGCGCTCGCTGCCATTGTCAAGCCGCGCACCAAAATGCCGGCCGACGCCGTTACCGTCGCCGCCCCCATCTTTGCCACGGCCGAGACGGTCGAGTATGACGAGAAATCCGTCAACAAGGGCCTGGCCAAGGAAGGCATGGGTGCCATTCTGGATGCCGCCAAGGCCGCGCTCGAGGGCGTGGACGAGTGGACGGCTGCCAACATCGACGCCGCGCTTGAGCCGCTGCCCGAGCAGATGGACCTCAAGAAGCGTGTTGTCTTCCAGGCTGTGCGCGTCGCCGTCTGCGGCAACATGGTGAGCCCCCCGCTGGGTGAGACCATGGCGCTCGTCGGCCGCGACGACTGCCTGGCGCGCATCGACCGCGCCCGCACGATGGCGCTGTAGCAGCCGCGTAAACGCATGTATCCGAGCCCCGCTCACCCGAGCGGGGCTCTTGTTTCTAAAGACGTATGGGATGGGAGGTACAGAGACCATGGCCGAGCAACTGTCACTGTTTGGTTCGCCGGAACCGGAGGAAGCTCCGAAGTCCGCGGCCCCCGTCGCCGCCCCGGCGCAGCCCGAGCCCGTATCCGAGCCCGTCGTCGCCTACGCGAGCGTGGTCCTGGACATTCCCGCCCGTGTGCTCTCCGAGCCATTCGCCTACGGCATTCCGCAGTCGCTCGCCAACGATGCCCAGGTCGGATCGACGGTCCTGGTTCATTTTGGCAACCGTGCGGCCGCAGGCTACATCGTCGACATTGCGCCCGAGCTTGCCAACCTGCAAGGTAACGACGCTCTCGATCCCGCGCGCATCAAACCTATCGAGGCTATCCTCAGCAAGCCGCTCTTTACCGCCGAGTCCGCCCGTATCGCACGTTGGATGAGCCGCGAGTACGTCGCGACGCTTTCCGAGTGCCTGCGCCTGTTCTTGCCCCCGGGCGGAAGCCCGCGCGTGGTCAAGGTCGATGACGGCGTGTGGACCGTTGAGCGCCCCGCCGTCAAACCCATCCAAAACCGTTGGGTCATGCTCACGCCCGAGGGTTTCGACTACACGCCGCCCAAGACCGCGGTCCGCCAGCGTCAGCTCATTGAGGCGCTCCAATGCGGCCCGGTCACGACGCGCGACCTCAACCTGCTCTACAACAGCATGTCGGCGACCATCAAGGCGCTCGAAAAACGCGGCGTCGTGGTGGTGGAGGAGCGCCGGGCGTGGCGTGGCTGTAGCGAGCAGACCACGCTGTCCTCCGCGAGCGGCAAAGCGCCGGTCTCGCTTACCAACGGCCAGCAGCAGGCCCTCGCGCAGATTGAGCGTGCCCGCCTTGACGCCCACGGCGACGTAGTCCTTGTCGATGGCGTTACCGGTTCCGGCAAAACCGAGGTCTACCTCTCGGCGATTGAGCGCGTGCTGGCGGCCGGCCGTTCGGCATGCGTGCTCGTGCCCGAGATTTCGCTGACGGCCCAGACCGTCGGCCGCTTCCGTTCGCGCTTTGGCGAGACGGTTGCCGTGTTCCATTCGCGACTTTCTGCTGGCGAGCGCCTGGACCAGTGGGATATGGTCGCCAGCGGTGCCGCGCGTGTGGTCGTGGGCGCCCGCTCGGCGCTCTTTTGCCCGCTCAGCGACTTGGGTCTTATCATCATCGACGAGGAGCACGAGACCAGCTACAAGCAGGGCTCCAGCCCGCGCTACCATGCGCGCGAGGTGGCTGCCGAGATGGCGCGCCGCTATCGCTGCCCGCTCGTGCTGGGCTCGGCCACACCTTCTGCGGAGGCCCTCGATCGCTGCCGCCGCGGCACGTACGGCGGCGCCACCTGGACGCGCGTCGAGATGCCTGAGCGCCCGGGAAATGCCGTGCTGCCCACGGTCCGCATTGCCGACCTGCGCCGCGAGTTTTCGCACGGCAGCCGCTCCATGTTCTCAAAACCGCTGATGGAAGGCCTGGAGCGCGTAGTCGAGCGCCGCGAGAAGGCCGTGCTGCTGCACAACCGTCGCGGCTTTGCGCCGTTCCTTATGTGCCGCGAGTGCGGCTGCGTCCCCACCTGCAATCACTGTTCCACCGCGCTCACGTATCACGAGCGCACCCATACGCTGCAGTGCCACACCTGCGGGTCGTCCTGGCGTGTGCAACCCTATCCGGCGCCCACGAGTCGTTGTCCCAAATGCGGCAGCCGATACCTTGCAAAAATGGGGCTGGGCACGCAGCAGATCGAGGACGCACTGCACCAGATGCTGCCCGACGACGTCGCCATCATTCGCATGGACGCCGATTCCACGCGCGGCAAGGACGCACACAAAAAGTTGCTCGAGCAGTTCGATGCCGTCGATTGCGCGGTGCTGCTGGGTACCCAGATGATCGCCAAAGGCCTCGACTTTCCCGAGGTCACGCTTGTGGGCGTGGTCAATGCCGACTTTGCCTTGAAGCTGCCTGATTTTAGAGCGGGGGAGCGCGCCTACGATTTGCTGGAGCAGGTCGCGGGCCGTGCCGGACGCGGCGATCGCCCCGGTGAGGTTATCATCCAGACCTACCTGCCCGAGGACCCGGTCATTCGCGCCGTCGCCGAGCACGACCGCTCGATCTTTACCGACTACGATCTGGACCAGCGCCGCGACGCGCTGTACCCGCCGTTCGTGCGCCTGGCCAACATCTTGGTATGGTCGACGAACGCGGATGACGCGCGAGACTATATCGGGCGCATCGCGAAGCTCCTCAAGCGTCGCTGGCATGCCGCCGCGCCTGACTTTTTGCGGGCGGGGAGCGCCGTGCCGCAGGTACTGGGCCCTGCTTCGTGTGTAATCGAGAGAGCCAAGGACCGTTACCGCTTCCATCTGCTTGTGAAGTCGCCGGTAGGGTACCATGTCTCTGATGATATCGACGCCTGCCTTAAAGAGGTAGGCTCCGTGCGCGGCGTGAGCGTGAGCGTTGACGTCGACGCCTATGATTTGATGTAACAACCCGAAAGGATGGTCATGGAAGCCAACGGAATCGTACTGTCGCCCGACCCTCGTCTGCGCCAGGAGTGCGCCGTCATCGAGGAGATCACCCCGGCGATCGAGGCACTTGCCGAGAAGATGAAGAAGATGATGTTCGACAACGGCGGCTGTGGCCTGGCTGCCCCGCAGATCGGTGAGCTTATTCAGCTCGTTACCATCGACTGCGACTATACCGATAAGAACGACTATGACCCGTACGTGCTTATCAACCCTGTCATTGTTGAGCAGAGCGACCATCTGGTGCCGTATAGCGAGGGCTGCCTGTCCATTCCCGGCATTAGCTGCGAGATCGAGCGTCCCGATCATGTCGTCGTCGAGGCGTACGACTTGGATGCCAACCTGATTCGCTATGAAGCAACGGGCGACCTGTTCTGCGTGTGCCTGCAGCACGAGATCGATCACCTGCACGGCAACACCATGTTCGAGCGACTCAAGCCGATGCAGCGCATCAAGGCAGTCAAGGAGTACCAGGACGCCCTGGCCCGCGGCGCTCGACCGGGCGAGACGGAGTAGGTTTGTCCGTCCCCGGGGCGCCCGCCTATATCATCCCGTGCTCAAACATTCTCGCTGCGCTGCGAAACTGCGCGCGGGACGATATAGGCGGGCGCCCCGGGGACTACGTTGACGCTGCTTGTCTCGCCTGGGTGCCGTCGGGCCAGGGAGGGGCGTCTTCGCTGATAATTGCTTTGTTGGGAGGGCTGCTTTTATGCGGCTCTTTCTTTGTTTTTGGGTATATTTGTCTTTGTTGAACTGTTCTTGCGGCTGGGTGCGTTTGCGGCCTAGAGCGCTTCTTTTTGTAGCCGTCTCGGCTCGTTATTGAGAGGAGACCATCTTTTATGCGTATTGTGTTTATGGGTACGCCTGATTTTGCGGTGCCTTCGCTGACTTCGCTTGTTGAGGCTGGGAACGAGATTGCGCTTGTTATTACTCGTCCCGATGCTGTTCGTGGGCGTGGTAAGAAGCTTGAGCCGTCTCCTGTTAAGGCCAAGGCGCTTGAGCTTGGCCTGCCGGTTGTTGAGGCCAATCGTATGACGCCCGAGGTTGTTGAGGTGCTCCAGGCTGCCGATGCCGATATTATCTGTGTGGCTGCCTATGGCTGCATTTTGCCTGATGAGGTGCTGCATATGGCGCCGCTTGGTATTGTGAATGTTCATGCTTCGCTGCTGCCTCGTTGGCGTGGGGCTGCTCCCATTCAGCGTGCCATTCTTGCTGGTGATGAGGTTGCTGGCGTTTCCATTATGCGCATTGGGCATGGCGTGGATACGGGCGCTTATTGTGCGCAGGCCTCTACGCCGGTTGCCGGTAAGCATGCCGAGGCACTGACCATGGAGCTTGGTGAGCTTGGCGGTAAGTTGCTTGCCGATACACTGCCGTCGCTTGCCGATGGCTCGGCTGTTTGGACTGAGCAGGATGAGTCGCTTGTTACCCATGCCGCCAAGATTTCCAAGCAGGAGATGCGTCTGGATCCGCAGATGGCGGCGCTCGATTGCGTGCGCCATGTGTTGGCATCGTCCGATACCGCGCCTGCTCGTTGCGTGATTGCCGGCAAGACCGTGCGTATGCTCGATGCTGCGCCGGCCGACGTGTTGCTTGGCGAGGGCGCTGTTGCCGTTAAGAGCAAGCGTGTTTACCTGGGCCTTTCCGATGGCGCGGTTGAGCTGCTTGAGGTTAAGCCCGATGGCAAGCGTGCCATGGCTGCTTCTGCCTGGGCTGCCGGCCTGCAGGGTGCCGAACTTAGGTGGGGTGTACTGTCATGAGCAAGTTGTCTCCCGCGCGCAAGCTTGCGCTCGATGTGTTGATGGAGGCCGATCGCCGCGGTATGTACGCACGCGACGTGTTGTCTTCTCGTGCTTCCGCCAAGGCCATTGACCAGCGCGATTCCGCTTTTGCCGCGCGTTTGGCGCTTGGTGTTGCCGCCACGCAGGGCATTTTGGATGAGTTGCTCGATCAGTTTTTGGATAAGCCCAAAAAGGTCGCACCGCGCGTTCGCATGGCGCTTCGCATCTCGGCCTTCGAGATGCTTTATCTGCATACGCCTGGCCGCGTTGCCGTGAGCCAGGGTGTTGAACTGGTGCGCAGCGGTGCTAAGTCTGCCGCGGGCTTGGCTAACGCGGTGCTGCACAAGGTTGCGGACAACGTTGAGGACTTTGCTACTGCGTCCGATGTGGGTGAGTCTGAGCGACGCTTGGTTCGTCTGTCGCGCCTGATGGGTCTGCCGCGCTGGCTGTGCGCTCGAATTATTGCCTCGTTCGATACGCCCGAGGGCGCGCTGAACTTCGCCGGCAATCTGGCCCCCGCGCCGCTGGCCCTGCATGAGAACGCGTTTGCGACCAAACCCGACCCGTATATCTCGCAGCTCGTTGCGCCCGTCTTCCCGGGCTGCCATGCTCCGGTCGATGCGCAGGTCACGGTTGCATCGGGCGTGTTTGAGTGTGCTGCCGCGGTTGCCTCGGACCTCAACGCTCAGCTTATCGCTACTGCCGCGACACGTCCCGGTCGTTGCCTGGAGATTGGTGCCGGCCGCGGCACCAAGACCTATGTGATGATGTGCCAGGCCAAGCGTGCCGGGTACGAGCGTCAGCATACTGCGCTCGATCTGCACGATCGTAAGTGCGATCAGAATCTCGCGCGCCTGCACAAGGCGGGTATCTCTGGTGTTCGTACGGTGTCGGGCGATGCCTGCGAGCTCAATGAGGTGCTCACTTCGTTTGATGCGATGCTTGGCGAGCCTGCCCTGTTCGACACGGTGTTTATCGATGCGCCGTGCTCTGGCACCGGCACCATGCGCCGTCATCCCGAGATTCCATGGCGTCTGGCCGAGAACGACGTTACGACCGAGCTTCCCCGTCTGCAGTTGACGATGCTCAAGGAAGCAGCCGCGCGCGTGGCTGCCGGCGGTGAGCTTATCTATGCCACCTGCTCGGTTTTTGATGAAGAGAACACGCAGGTCGTGGATGCTTTCCTGGCTTCTCCCGAGGGCGCCGGCTTTTCCGTGGCACCGCTCTCCGAAGCCCAGATTCTGCAGCTGCCCGATTTCGCACAGGCCAAGAAGCTGGTAGCCGTCCGTCAAAACGATCGTGGCCTTTTCCAAAGCGTGCCGGTAAACGCCGACTCCTACGACGGCCACTTCTGTGCCCGCCTGGTCCATAAGTAATTACTAAGTTGCGGTGAAATAGGGATTGAATAGCGGCATCTACCTGCCAAACAGTCCTTATTTCACCGCAACTCATAAGGAAACCTGGGTAGCTAAAGAAGCAGCCCCGCGATCGGTTTCGGTCGCGGGGCTGCTTGGTTTCTAGTGGCTGTGCGGGCAGTTGGCGCAGCAGCCGCTGGTGGCGCTGGTGCTGGAGCCGCCACTGCGCTGATCAGTGTTGTAGAAGCCGCTGCCCTCAAACTTGATGCCGCTGGCCGAGAACGTCTTGGCCGCCGGAGCGCCGCAGTTCGGACACACGACCTCGGGGGTCTCGGACATGGGATGCTCAACCTCAAACACGTTGCCGCAGCTCGAGCACTTGTAATCGTAGCGCGCCATAATACTTCCTTTTCAGCACAAAGCGGGCAGATCGCTCTGCCCGCATAAATTCAAACAGCTGTAACTGTACCCTATATCGGGGGTTTTATCACGCTTCGCCCCAGAATCTACGGGTGTTGCGCAGGAGCTGTGCAGTTTTGCCCTCGGCGGCCGCAACGTCGGCCTCATCGGCCTGCCAGGTCCAGTTGCCCGTGGCGACACCCGGTACGTTCATGCGTGCATCGTCGCCTAGCCCCAGTACATCCTGCAGCGGCATCATCACAAGCGGAGCGTCGCTTGCCAGTGCGTCGCCCATCAGCTTGGCCGCCACCTCAACACCGCTCGGCTCATCGCCGCCTGCAAAGGAACGCGTGCACCAACCGGCGAGTGTCGACGTGTCGTGCGTCGAGGTGTACAGAATCTTGCCCGGCGTGGGGTGCACGCCGCAGCGGACGTCGTAATCGCTAAACTCAAGCACATCCATACCGGGGAAGCCACAGGTCGAAGCCATGGCGCGAACACCGGGCGTCAGATACCCCAGATCCTCCGCGATAAAATTGAGCGGTCCCAGCTCGTCGTAGGCGGTCTGGAACAGGTCCTTGCCCGGGCCCGCCAGCCAGCGACCGTCGGCGCAGGCCTTTCCTGCGGGAATGCTAAAGTAGCTGTGGAATCCCAGGAAGTGGTCCAGGCGCACGCGGTCGTAGAGCGAGAACGCGCGACGCAGACGGTCCATCCACCAGCGGTAGTCGTTCTGCTTCATGTGGTCCCAGCGGAACGTCGGGTTGCCCCACACCTGGCCCTCGGGCGCAAAATTGTCGGGCGGCGCGCCAGAAATCTCAATCGCCTTGCCGGTATCGGAAAGCCAGAAGTTCTCGGGCTCGCTCCATGCATCGGCCGAATCGTCCGAAACATACATAGGAATGTCGCCGATAACCTCGATGCCCTTCTTGTGCGCATAGTTCATGAGCTCGCACCAGGCCAGGTCAAAGCGATACTGCATGTACGCCTGCAGTTCGGCCTCGTCGTGGAAACGTTTGTCGTCAATCAGATGCTCGTTGTAGCGCGCGACATCTGCCGGCCAATCGTGGCGCGACTCGCCCTCAAAGTACTTCTTGACGGCCATGTAGACGCAGTACTTCTCGAGCCAATCGGCGTTGCGATGTTTAAATGCCGTGTAGAGCGGGTCTGCATCCTCGCCGCCACGGGCCTTCCAAGTCTCAAAGTCGGCCGCCAGCTCCTCTTGGCTTTCGGGCAGCAGGTCAATATTGCCCGCAAAGGCCGAAGGCCCGGCGTAAGGGGAGCGGAAGAAGTCCGTCGGGTTAACGGGCAGAACCTGCCAGTAGCGCATGCCCATGGCGGCCAGGTGGTCAATAAAGCGACGCGTGGGCGCACCGATTGTGCCAGGCTTGCCGTCATCGGTCGGCACCGACGTGATGTGGCAGACGACGCCCGCGCCGTGATCGAGCGGCTCCTGCAGGCGCTGCTCGGCATGATGATAGATGATCGACGAGCCCAGCGGATACAGATCGAGCGTGACCGTACCGTTGTGGATCTCGCACTCTTGACCGCTGATCACGTCACTCGCGCATTCGCCGAGCGCCGGAATCGTCACGCGGTGCGAATTGCGCAGGCTGCGGTTGATGATAACCGTCGCGGACTCGCCATTCTTGCCCGTGCGGTTGTATGCCAGCACCTCGTCGTTGAGCGCGAAGGCCTTGATCTCGCCGTCGATCATAAATGGCAGTGCGCGGCGTACGGCGGAGGCGTTCTTGACAATAGCCAGCGTGTCGAAGTCGTGCAGTTGGTCCTTGGTCGGCAAGGTGCGGCGGTTGCCCGGATCGGTAAGGCCCTCCAGGCCGTACTCGTCGCCGTAGTAGATCGAAGGCACGCCGGGGAAGGTCATCTGCATGAGCGTTGCAAGCCAAAAACGGCTCTTGGCCAGGCCCATCGAGTTCTCGTCCAGGCGCCACTTGCTGCGCTCGCACTCGGGTAGCTGCGACTCGTCGGGGCCACCGCCGAGCACCGAGATGATGCGCGGGCGGTCGTGGCTCGACAGCAGGTTGAGCGCGCAGGACAGAGCCTCGCTCGGGTAGTTCTCGCGCAGGGTCTCGATATCCTCGGCTGCCTGGTAGGCGTTCTTGTAGCCCATCAGAAAGCCGATGACCATGTCGCGGAAGGGGTAATCCATAGCAGAGTCCAGCTCGGAGCCCTGCAGGTAACGACGCAGATGGCCATAGCTAATCTTGTTGGAGGCGTCTTCCCAGACTTCGCCGAGCAACAGTGCGTCAGGCTTTTCGGCAAGTACGGCCTTCTTGATCTCGGCCAGGAAGTCGTCGGAAAGCTCGTCAGCTACGTCCAGACGCCAGCCATGGGCGCCAGCTCGCAGCCATTTGCGGATCACGCCGTCCTTGCCCAGGAGCCGCTCGCGTACCAGCTCGGAGCTCTCGTTGATGGCCGGCATGTTGCCCACGCCCCACCAGCAGTCGTACGAGCCGTCCTCGTGGAAATAAAACGCATCGCGCCACGGCGAATCCTCGCTCTGCCACGCGCCCACGCCGGGGTAGTTGCCGTAGCGGTTGAAATAGATAGAGTCGTCGCCCGTGTGGTTGAAGACGCCGTCCAGAATAATGGAAATGCCCAGCTTCTCGGCTGCCTCGCACAGCTCCGTAAAGTCCTGCTCGGTGCCCAAGATCGGGTCGATCTTGGTGTAGTCGGCCGTGTCGTAGCGGTGGTTGCTCGCGGCTTCAAAGATGGGGTTGAGGTAGATGGCCGTAAAGCCCAGCTCGGCGATGCGAGGCAGGTCTTCCTGGATGCCCTTGAGCGAGCCTCCGTAGAAGTCCCAGGTTTTGATGGAGCCGTCCTCGGCGCGCTCGTACACGGGCGGCTCGTTCCAGTCCTCGATCATGCGGCGCTGGATGCCGTTGCGCGGTTTTTCAACCTCGGCCAGCGTGCGCTCGCGCCAGTTCTCGTCACGGGCATAGCGGTCGGGGAAGATCTGGTACACCATGCCGCGCTCGTACCAGCTGGGACGGTTTTCGCGGTGCTTGTAGACGGTAATTTGGAAGGACGGAACCTCGGCGTAGTCGTAGGTTACGCCCTCGCCGCCGGTGCGGCCTTGCGGCGCGCCCAAGCGAACCTCGGGTTGGCCCTCGATATTGCAGATAAAGCTGTACCAGATAAGACAGGGCTCGGTGCACTCAAGCTCTACGGTAAATATGCCGTCGCCCTCGTGCGTCATGGGATACAGAGACTCACCGATTTCATCGACCCAGGTGCGCAGCGTAACCGTTGCCTGGTTGGGATCGGCATCCTCCAAAATCACCGAGAGTGCAACGGAAGTTCCAGTGGTCACAGCGCCAAACGGAGTGCGAAACTGCGGCAGGCGGCTGTTGTGAATCAATCTCATAGTATGGTCCAGTTCTATACAGTCATGGCCAGCGGGCCATGGGCTAACGCACAGTACTTAAGTATATCGTTGCACTTTAGTTGTATAAACTACAGCCGCTCATTATCGGCGAACGGTTGTCCTAGAAAATCGTTTTACCAACTATCTACAGAGAAGGGGCGCCCGGTTGGAGCGCCCCTTGTTTAGGGTTTTGATTAGGTTTTAGATCGTCTGTGGGCTAGCGGCGCTTGCGGGTGGCCGTTGCCTTGCGGACGGAGGTCTTCTTGGTCGGAGCCTTTTCCTCTGCCGGAGTGGCAGGGGAGACCGGGGTCTCCTTGGCTGGCTCGGTCTTTGCCGTAGCCTTCGGAGCGGTCTTGACCTCGGCGGCCTTCGGTTCCGGCTCGGCCTTTATTGCGGGCTTTTCCTCGACCTTAGCCTCTGCCTTGGGAGCAGCGGTCTTGGCCGTGGCCTTTTTGACCGTCGTCGTAGCGCGCTTGCGCGTGGTGGTCTTGGCGGCCGGCTTAGCCTCGACGGCTTCCTCAGCCTTAGGCGCAGCGGGCGTCTCCTCGACTTTGGCGGCCGGCTTTGCGGCTGCCTTCGGGGTCGTCTTCGCAGCGGCCTTCGTCGTAGCGGCCTTCGTGGTCGTCGACTTCGTAGCCGTGGTCTTCTTGGCTGCCGCTGCCTTCTTGTTGGACGCGGTCGTCTTCTTGGCAGCGGTCTTGGCCGGAGCCTTTGCCGCAGGCTTATCCTCGGCGGTGACGGTCTCGGCCTTTACCTCGGGAACGACTTCAGCCTCGGTGGCCTTCTTGACAGCTGCGGTGGTGCGCTTGCGCGTGGTCGTTGCCTTGGCTGTAGTCGTCTTTGCAGCGGTGGCCTTAGTGGCAGTGGTCTTGGCTGCAGAGGTCTTGCTCGCAGTTGTAGACTTGCTCGCCGTGGCCTTCTTAGCCGTCGTCTTGCGGGCCGTCGTCTTCTTAGCGGCAGGCTTCGCAGCGGGCTTAACCTCGGCATCAGCAGCGGGCTTCGCCTCGGCCTTGGGCTCCTCAGCGGCCACCGGCTCAGCAACAGCCTCAGGCTCGTCGACAACAGCTGCCGGCCTCTCAATCTCCGGGTGCATAAAGAAATACAGATCCAGATACTTGTCGGCCGAGCGCGTCCAGCTAAAGTCCTGGCTCATGGCCTGCGTGACCAGTTGGTTCCAGGCGTCACGGTTGTCCCAGAACAGGCGAGCCGCGCGGAACACCGCGTCGCCCATCTCGTCGCCGTTAAAGTTGGTAAACGAGAAGCCCGTGCCCTCACCAGTGAACTCGTTGTACGGAACAACGGTGTCCTTCAGGCCACCGGTCTCGCGCACGATGGGCAGGGTGCCGTAGCGCATGGCGATGATCTGCGACAGGCCGCAGGGCTCAAACTTCGAAGGCATCAGGAACATGTCGGCGGCGGCATACATGCGCTGCGACAGCGCCGGATCGAACTCGATGCGTGCGGCCATGGTGCCGGGGTACTTGTCCTGGAAGTAGCGCAGGCCGTCCTCGTAGTCGCGGTCGCCGGTGCCCAGCACGGCCACCTGAACGCCGCCGGCCAGGATGCGGTCGAGCGCATACATGACCAGGTCCATGCCCTTCTGGCGCGTCAGGCGCGTGACCATCACCATGAGCGGACGGTCGTCGCGAACCTCGAGCCCCAGCTCTTCCTGCAGCTTGGCCTTGCACACGGCCTTGCCGGAACGGTCCTCGACGGTGTAGTTGGCGGCAATGCGCTTGTCGGTCGCCGGGTCAAAGCCCGCCACGTCAATGCCGTTGAGGATGCCCTGCAGCGCATAGGAGCGCTCGCGCAGCACGCCGTCCAGACCCTCGCCAAACTCGGGCGTCTGGATCTCGTTGGCATAGGTGGGGCTCACCGTGGTGATGGCATCGGCATAGCGCAGCGCACCCAGCATGTAGTTGACGCTGCAGGCGTCGCAACGCAGCTGCGAGGCGGCAGCGGGAATATGCGCCACACCCAGGATGTCCTCCATCACGGTGTCGCTAAACTGGCCCTGGAACGCCACGTTGTGGATCGAGAACACGGTCTTGACGCGGTCGTACAGCGGAAGGCCCTGGTAGAACTCGCGCAAGAACACGGGCGCCAGTGCCGTCTGCCAGTCATTGCAGTGCAGGATGTCACACTCAAAACCGGCCGGCAGGTGCTGCAGACTCTCGGTGATGGCCTTGGAGAAGAATGCAAAGCGCTCGCCGTCATCAAAGAAGCCGTACGGATAGTCGCGCGCAAAGTAGCGCTCGTTATCGATGAACATATAGGTGACGCCGTCGTGCTCGAGCTTCTCGAGTCCGCAGTACTCGTTGCGCCAGCCCAGGCTCACGTAAAAGTCGGAGAAGTGCTCCATCTGCGCCTTGTACTCGTCCTTGATGGTGGCGTACTTGGGCACCATCACGATAACTTCGGCGCCGGCGCGCACAAGCGCCGCAGGCAGCGAGCCCGCCACGTCGCCCAGGCCACCGGTCTTAACAAACGGTGCGCACTCGGCCGAGGCAAACACGATCTGCATCTTTTTGCTGGAATCTGCCATATTGTCTCCCATGTTGCAATTCGAGAATAGCCGCCTGGCACAAACCGGGCGGCTATTCTACATGTTACGAGCGATGTTGCGGTGCCAACGTTAACGTACGATGGTGGTGTCGGAAGTTAACGGAGCCTTGCCCAGCACCAGGATGTTCTCGGGCGTGCCGCGAAGCTCGGTGTTGGTGGGAACCACGTTGTTTTTGTCCAGAATGGCATTCTCGACGCGGGCGCCGCTCTTGATGATGCAGCTCTGGTTGATGATCGAGTTGGTCACCGAAGCACCTTCCTCGACCACGACGCCGCGCGACAGGATCGAGTTGCGCACGGTGCCCTTGATGATGCAGCCGGCCGAGATGATCGAGTTGCACGCGTGGCTGCCGGTCGCATAGCGCGAAGGCGGCACGTCGTGAGCCTTGGTCAGGATCGGGCGCTCGGGGTCAAAGAGCTGGTCGGCCACGGTCTGGTCGAGCAGGTCCATGCTGCGGCGATACAGCGACTTTTCGCTAAACACGCCCACGACCTCGCCCTTGTACTCGTAGCTGCACACATCGATGTTGCCAAAGTCGCCCTGGAGTGCCTCGAGCAGGTCCAGATAGTCGGCGGCCTGGTAGTGGTCGATGATCTCGAGCAGCGTCTCGCGGTTGACGATGCAGCAGTCCATGGAGGCGTTGTCGCCGTACGCGACGCCGGCGCTCACGCCCGTTAGGCGGCCGTTCTCGTTAATCTCGAGTTTGGTCTCGTCTTCGACATTGCGCGTGGCCTTGCAGTACACCACGGTCATCTGGGCACCGGAGTTCTCGTGCGCCTCGATGATGGTGTTGAGGTCCATGTTAAAGATGATGTTGGTGCCCATCATCACGACATAGGGATTCTCCGAGCGCTGGAACAGCGTCTTGTTGGAGATGATGTCGCGCAGCAGGAAGCGCATGCCGCCCTTGGTGGTGCCATACGCGTTGCCGGGCACCATGAACAGGCCGCCCTTCTTGCGGTCCAGGCCCCAGTCCTTGCCCGAGCCCACGTGGTCGATCAGCGAGCGGTAGTTGCCCGGCATGACGACGCCGACGGTCTTAATGCCGGCATTCATCATGTTGGACAGCGGAAAGTCAATCAGGCGGTAGCGGCCCAAAAACGGAACGGACGCGATGGGACGATCCTTGAGCAGCACGCTGCCGTAGGTCGAAGAGTAGTTAGCGGTGATGTAACCGATGGCCTTGCGATTGATCATCGGATCATTCCCCCTTCCCGATAACGACGTCATTTCCAACGACGGCCGTATCCTTGGTGGTATCGACAGAGCCGAGCTTCACGCCCTCTTCGACCGTGGAGTTCTCGCCCAAAATAGCGCGGCAGATGTGCGCGCCGCTCTTAACGTGCGCACCCGGCAGCAGTACGGAGTCCTCGACCACGGCGCGCTCCTCGATGATGACATCGGTCGAAAGGATCGAGTGGCGAGCGGTGCCGTAGATCTTGCACCCGTTGGAGACCAGGCAGTCGTCCAGGCGGCCGTCCGGTCCAATGTAGTGCGGCGGACGCGTGGTGATGTTGGACATGATGGGGAAGTTCTTGTCAAACAGATCAAACTCGGGGTTGTTGCCCAGCAGGTCCATCGAGGTCTCGTGGAAGCTGGCGATGGTGCCGACGTCCTTCCAAAAGCCGTGGAACTCGTAGCTGTACAGGCGCTTGTTCTCGCCGAGCAGCTTGGGGATGATGTCCTTGCCAAAGTCGTGGCTCGAGCGCTGGTCCAGAGCGTCCTCTTCGAGCGCCTCGATCAGCACGTCGGCCGAGAAGATGTAGATGCCCATGGACGCAAGGTTCGAATCGGGCTTCTCGGGCTTCTCGGTGAACTTGGTGATGCGGCCGTCCTCGGGGTCGGTGGTCAGGATGCCAAAGCGGCTGGCCTCCTCCCATGGCACGGGCATAACGCTCACCGTGAGGTCGGCGTTGTTCTCAATGTGCGTCTTGAGCATCTTGCGGTAGTCCATGCGATACAGGTGATCGCCCGAAAGAATCAGGACGTACTTGGGGTCGTTGGCCTTGATGTAGTCGAGGTTCTGCGTAATGGCGTCAGCCGTGCCCGCATACCAGGCGCCACCGGTCTGCGTCTCGTACGGCGGCAGGATCGACACGCCGCCGTCGCGGCTGTCCAGATCCCACGCCTCGCCGGAGCCCACGTAGGCATGCAGCAGGTAGGGACGGTACTGCGTCAGAACGCCCACCGTGTCGATGCCCGAGTTGGAGCAGTTGGAGAGCGAGAAGTCGATAATGCGGAACTTGCCACCAAAGCTAACCGCCGGCTTAGCGATCTTTTGGGTGAGTGCCCCCAATCGGCTGCCCTGTCCTCCTGCGAGGAGCATCGCGATGCATTCTTTCTTACTCATCGATTTCTCCTTCTGTCATCGATGTTCCTAAACCCATTAGCGGCGGGCGCAGCGCAATGTCGCGCCAGCCGAGTAATGCCGTGCGGCAAAGGGAGCTCGCGCGCCTTTACGCGTGCCAGATCTCGTCGCGGTACTCGCGAATGGTGCGGTCGCTCGAGAACCAGCCGCTCGAGGCGGTGTTGAGCAGGGCCTTGCGGTTCCAGGTCTCCTGGTCGCCGTAGCTGTTCGTGAGCTTCTCCCATGCGTCGACATAGCTGCGGAAGTCGGCCATGACCAGGTCGGGGTCGTTGTTGTTCATGAGCTCGTTGTAGATGCTCTCGAAGTTGCCCGAGAGGCCGGCAAACGTGTTGTCCTTGAGCTCGTCCATCACGCGGCCCAGACGCTCGCGATCGTTGTTGAGCGTATCCCACGCAAAGTAGCTGTTCGACGCCCAGAGCTGCTCGACCTCGGGGGCGGTCAGGCCAAAGATGGCCTCGTTCTCGCGGCCGGCCAGATCGGCGATCTCGATGTTGGCGCCGTCGAGGGTGCCAAGCGTAATGGCGCCGTTCATCATGAGCTTCATGTTGGACGTGCCCGAGGCCTCCTTGCCGGCCGTGGAGATCTGCTCCGAGATCTCGGCGGCGGGGTAGATGAGCTGGGCGTTGCTCACGCGGAAGTTGGGGATAAAGCAGACCTTCATGACCTCGTTGACGCGGGCGTCGTTGTTGATGACGTCGGCAACGGAGTTAATGAGGCGGATGGTCTCCTTGGCAAAGGTGTAGCTCGAGGCAGCCTTGCCGCTAAAGATGAAGGTCGTCGGCGTCACGTGGAAGTTGGGATCGGCGATGCGGCGGTTGTAGATGTCCATCACCTTCATGATGTTCATGAGCTGGCGCTTGTAGGCGTGGAAGCGCTTCACCTGAACATCGAAGACGGTGTTGGGGTCGATGACCAGACCGGTTTCGGCCTTAACGTAGGCGGCCAGGCGCTCCTTGTTGGCGCGCTTGGAGGCACCCACGGCCTTCAGGAACTCGGTGTCGTTCTGGAAACTTTTAAGCTTCTCCAGCTCAAAGGCGTCCTTTAGCCAACCGTCGCCAATGGCCTCGGTCACGAGCTTGGCGTAGGTGGGGTTGGCCTCGGCAAAGAAACGACGGTGCGAGATGCCGTTGGTCTTGTTGTTGAACTTTTCGGGCGTCAGGGCATAGAAGTCCTTGAGCACGATGTTCTTGATGATGTCGGAGTGGATCTTGGCCACGCCGTTGACGCTATGGCTGCAGATCACGGACAGGTTGGCCATGCGAATCTCGCCGTCCCACAGGATGGCGGTCTGGCGCAGACGCTCCTGCCAGCCCTCCTGCGTGGTATCGAACGACTCGTGCCAACGACGGCTGATCTCGTCGATGATCTGGTACACGCGGGGGAGGAGCTTGGAGAACGTGCCGATGGGCCACTTCTCCAGGGCTTCGGGCAGGATGGTGTGGTTGGTGTAGCTCACGACCTGCGTCACGATGTTCCAGGCGTCGTCCCACTCGAGCTTTTTCTCGTCGATGAGAATACGCATGAGCTCGGGGCCGCACATGGCGGGGTGCGTGTCGTTGGTGTGGATGGCCACAAACTGCGGCAGCAGCTCCCAGTTCTCGCCGTGCTCCTTCTCAAAGGTGTCGAGCAGGCTGTAGATGCCGGCCGATACAAACAGGTACTCCTGCTTCAGGCGCAGCAGACGGCCGTGCTCGCCGGCGTCGTTGGGGTAGAGGATGGCGCTGATGGCCTCGGCCTCGGCGCGCTCGGCATCGGCCAGGGCGTAATCGCCGCGGTTGAAGGCCTCAAGGTCAAAGTGCTCCTCGACCGGCTCGGCGGCCCAGACGCGCAGCTTGTTGACGGTCTCGCCGGCATAGCCCACCACGGGGATGTCATAAGGGACGGCCAGGATGTCCTGCGTGTTCACCGTGCGGTAGAACGTGCGACCGTTCTCCTCAAAGCCCTCGACATGGCCACCAAACTTGATGGTCACGGCCTTGTCCTGACGACGGACTTCCCAGGGATAGCCGTGGGTGAGCCACTCGTCGGTGGCCTCGACCTGGCTGCCATTGACGATCTCCTGCTTAAACAGGCCGTAGCGGTAGCGCATGCCGTTGCCATAGCCGGCAATGCCCTCGGCTGCCATGGAATCCAGGAAGCATGCGGCCAGACGGCCCAGGCCACCGTTGCCCAGAGCCGGATCGGGCTCTGGGTTCTCGATGACGGACAGATCGAAACCCATGTCGTCGAGCGCCTCGGCGACCATGTCGCGCACGCCAAAGTTGAGCAGGTAGTTGTCGAGCAGGCGACCGATCAAAAACTCGATCGAGAAGTAGTACACGCGCTTCTTGCCCTCGGCGGTGACGCGGGCGTCACTCTTGGTGGCAACGGTGCGCGCCTTCTCGGCCACGAGCTTTGCCAGGGCGTTAAAGCGGTCCAGGTCGCTGGCGGCCTCGACGCTCTTGCCGCTGATGCTCATAACGGCATCGCGATAGAGCTCGGTAAACTCCTGCTTGTTGTCGAAGATCTTATTCATACGTTCCTTTCCCCCGGGGATGTTTCTCCCGGAACGGTTATGACTTATATCCTACGCCCCGGCGGGGCGGGTAATTACAGAGGTAACGGCTTTGTTACGCTTTCTTGGCAGACGGCTTAACAGAAGCAGACTTGGCCTTGGTAGCGGCCTTTTTGGCAGCCGGCTTCTTGGCCGCGGTAGCTTTAGCAGCGGGCTTTGCGTCAGCCTTTGCCTTTGCCTTAGCCGGAGCCTTCTTGGCAGCTGCGGGCTTGGGCTTCACCGAGGACGTGCGCTTGCGCGTCGCCTTCTTGGGAGCCTCCACCACCGGCGGCTTATAGCTGCTGGGACCGCGGCGCTTAAGCACCACGCCAGCTAGGCCGGGCACCTTAATCTCAATGGAGTCCATCTGCCCGTTCCAGGGATAGGGCTCGCTCGAGCAGGTGTAAGGCTCCTCGCCGGCGTATCCGCTGCCGCCAAACTCGGGACGGTCGGAGTCAAAGATGACCTCCCAGTCGCCCTCGCGCGGCACGCCCACGCGGAAGCTCTCGTAGCTCGCCGGGTCAAAGTTGATCAGGATCACCAGGTCGTCATCGACGTCCTCGCCCTGACGCACAAAGCTCACGATGGACTGCTTGGAGTTGTCCGCGTCGATCCAGGTAAAGCCGTCGTCGGTGTAGCCGCGCTCGTACAGGGCGGGCTCGGCGGTGTACAGGTGGTTGAGTGCCTTGATAAACGCCTGATGATGACGGTGGGTCTCGTATTCCTCGGTCAGGAACCACTGGATGGACTCGTAGTAGCGCCACTCGATAAACTGGCCGATCTCGTTGCCCATAAAGTTGAGCTTGGCACCGGGGTGCGTCATCTGGTAGAAGGCGAGCGTGCGTAGGCCGGCAAACTGGCGCCACCAGTCGCCCGGCATGCGGCCGATGAGCGAGCACTTGCCGTGCACGACCTCGTCGTGGCTCAGCGGGCAGATAAAGTTCTCGGTAAAGGCGTACATGATGGAGAACGTGAGCAGCCCGTGGTTGCCGGGGCGCCACGGAAAATCGGTCTGCATGTAGTGCAAGGTGTCATTCATCCAGCCCATGTCCCACTTGTAGTGGAAGCCCAGGCCGCCGTCCTGCGGCGGATAGGTCACGAGCGGCCACGCGGTGGACTCCTCGGCCATCATCATCACGTCGGGGTAGTGTGCCTCCACGGCGCAGTTGACCTGGCGGATAAACGCGCTGGCGTCCAGGTCCTCCTCGGTACCGTACTTGTTGAACTTCTTTTGGCCCGGATCGTCGATGCCAAAGTTGAGGTACAGCATGCTGGACACGCCGTCCATGCGAATGCCGTCCACGTGGAAGTTCTCGAGCCAGTACAGCACGTTGGAGACCAGGAAGGAGCGGACCTCGCCGCGGGCAAAGTCGAACTTGTGCGTGCCCCAGTTGGGGTGAATCTCGTGCTCAAACAGCATGTGACCGTTAAAGGTGGCAAGGCCGTGGGAGTCGGCGCAAAAACCGCCGGGTACCCAGTCCATAATCACGCCAATGCCCGCCTCGTGGCACGCATCGATAAAGTGCATGAGCTGCTGCGGGTTACCGTAGCGCGACGTGGCGGCGTAATAGCCGGTCGTCTGGTAGCCCCAGGAGCCATCGAAGGGATGCTCCATGAGCGGCATGACCTCGATATGCGTATAGCCCATGTCGCGCACGTAGTCCACGAGCTCGACCGACAGGTCGTCGTAGGTGTAGAATTCGCCGCGCTGCGCGGGGAAGGGATCCATGGGGCCGGGATAGTTGCCAAACTCGTCTGGATCGCCCTGCGGCGCGTCGCCGTGGCGCTTCCACGAGCCAATATGCACTTCGTAGATGTTAAGGGGCTGAGACATGTGGTTGTGGCCGGCACGGCGCTTGAGCCATGCGGCGTCGTTCCACTTATAGCCGTCGAGGGTCCACAGCACGCTCGCCGTTCCCGGAGGGCACTCGGCCTTAAAGGCATACGGATCGGCCTTGTAGAGCTTTTCGCCCTCGTTGGTCTCGATAAGGTACTTATAGAGCTGGCCCTGCTCGGCGCCAGGAATAAAGCCTTCCCAAATAGCGCTCGTATGCACGGGCACCAGCGGGTTGGCTTCCTCATCCCAATTATTAAATTCGCCAATGACATGGACGCTCTTTACGTCGGGCGCCCAAACGCAAAAACGCCAGCCGCGCGTACGGTTCTGCGTGTCGGGATGCGCGCCCATCTTTTCCCAGCTGCGCTCCCACATGCCAATGCCAAACAGATAGACATCGTCCTTGGTGAGCTCCGATGCGTGCGGGGCGGCTTTGCGGGTAGCAGGCTTTTTGGTTGCTGGCTTTAGCTTTGTATCGCTCACGTTTGATCCCATCATGACGCGGCAGCGTGTTGCCTTGGTGACTAGATGCGAAAGGTCCAAGGCTGCACGAATCGAGGGGACGGCGATAGTTCTATGATTCGTTCCACCTCGCGTGCTCGGTGGAACTTTCGGCACGAAATACGATAACACCTGTTCGTTACTTTTATGGAGAAAAGTGGATTTGCGGCGGCGTTTAATCGGCGAGCGCCATGTTTATACCACTGGCAGAATTGCGATGGTAAAACTCTTGACAGTTTTACCAATTAGGGTTTCAAAACTGTTAGGCTGACGTTTGATAAAACGTTTTTAGCAGGTTGTTTACCATTTGACATCGAAAGGTACGTTTATGTCCCAGACCGCCGCTCCCAATGTTGCTTTTATTTTCGATTGCGACGGAACACTGGTTAATAGCTCCCCCGTCTGGGGCCATGCACAGACCGAGTTATTGCGCCGTCATGGCATTGATGTAACGGTCGACGATTTTGCCCAGTTCGAACACTTGTCGCTGGAGGATGAGTGCCAGGCCTACCACGACACGTGGGGCATTGGCGCGAATGGCGAGGAACTGTATCGCGAACTGGGCGAGATTTTGATCGATGGCTACTCCAAGGTGCCGCCGCGCGAGGGCCTGCTTGCATTTTTGGAGCAGGCGAAGGCGGCGGGCATTGCCATGTGCGTTGCCACATCCACGCCGGCCGAGCTGGTTACGTCTGCGCTTGCGGGCGCCGGGCTCGATGCCTACATGGAGTTTGTGACCACCACGGGCGAGGCTGGGCGCTCCAAGCAGTTCCCCGATGTGTACGAGCTGGCGCTGCGCCGACTGGAAGAGCGTCACGGGCGCAAGTTTGAGCGTGCGTGGGTGTTTGAGGACGCCGTCTTTGGACTTAAGAGCTCTGGCACTGCTGGATTTAAACGCGTTGGTATTTATGACCCGCACGGCCGTATGGAGCGTGACGAGGTGCGTACCAACTGCGACATCTTTATCGACAGCTATGAGGACGTGGACCTGGCCCGCGTGCTTTCGTTTGAGGGTTAGGTGAGGGCCGTGGCTTGCAAGGTATTGGTGGTCTGCGGCTCGCCGGTGGTGGCGAGCGCTAATTTGTTGCGTCGGCTAGCGGGGGAGTGCGACCACGTTGTCGCCGTGGACCGCGGGCTCGACGCGCTGCTGGGCGCAGGGCTGGGCTGCGACGTATATGTGGGGGATGCCGACACGGTGAGCGATGCCGGCCGCGCGCTGGTGGATGCCGCCACGGAGTTTGAAGTTGAGCGCCACGACCCCTACAAGGACTATACCGATCTGGCGTTGGCGCTCGATTCGGTCCGCCGTCGCTGGTCGGGTGCCGAAGTGGTTGCGACTTGCGCCACCGGCGGCCGTCCGGATATGGCGCTTTCCGTTCTGGGGCTTCTCGCGGGCTACGAGGACGCTCCCATCTGGATTGCCGAAGACAAAGTGGTCGCTCGCGTCCTTCACGCAGGTGAGTCGTGGACCATCGAAGGCGCCGAAGGCAAGACGTTTTCCATCATCGCCATAGCCCCGAACACCGAGGTGAGCGAGCACGGCCTAGAGTGGGAGCTAGATCACAGCCCCCTGGGCCTGTTAGCCGACACTGGCATTAGCAACATAGTCCGATCCACTGCAGAGATCGAAGTCCATACCGGCACTGCAATAGCGTATTTGCTGCATCAGGGTTTTATCGGGACGGTTTGCGAGTAGGAAAACCCGTAAGTGCGAGAATCAACCCAAAAAACTTCTTGCACAACTAAGAATCTTCCCCTATAGTATCTCCTCGTCACGGGGGCGTAGCTCAGCTGGGAGAGCGCTTGACTGGCAGTCAAGAGGTCAGGGGTTCGATTCCCCTCGTCTCCACCATCGTGAATGCAAGGCCACTCAATTGAGTGGCCTTTTTTATTTACAATATCTTTTGATCCCCATTTAGGGAGAGGCTCCAAATGGGGTTATTCCAAAGCCTCCAGATTGAAACCTGCTCCTAAATACAAGGTTGTGCGCCAGCCTCTTCATCTACTCCAAAAAATTCATAACCAGCGAGACCATGGAGTCTTTTTCTTCAGGTCTCGACTCAGCAATCATGAGCGCGACAGCAACAAGCGTGCTGTCAGCGATTCGTTTGTCTAAGCCGCGAAAAAGCAGTCCGTTGCAATCTAGATAGTAGAGAAAGAGGCTGCATCCGATTCGCTTGTTTCCATCGAGAAATGAATGGTTTTTGATGATGAGGTACAACAGATTTGCTGCTTTTTCCTGTACGGATAGATAGAGGTCTTGGCCACCAAACGACTGGTTGATTACCGAGATACTGCTGCGGAAGGACTCATCTTTTTCTACGCCAAACAGGTCGCTTGTAAATCGGCTGCGCATTTGGGAGATTAAATTCATGCACAGCTCGTATTCAAGTGTATATATCCCAGTTTGTCCCTTGGGCCGATCAATGGATTCACGATCGTACTCATCGAGCAGTTTAAAGACATCTATATAGCTCTCAACGATATCGAGTATCTCACGAGAGCCGAGGTCTTCGGGCAGACGTTCGATAATCTGAGCGACTGTCCCTAGTTGCTCGAGTCTACGTTCGTTTTCAACGTGTCCTTGAATAATGAACTTGTGGAGCACATTGGTTGCCCAGCGACGGAATTCAATACCGCGTTGGGATTTAACGCGGTATCCAATGGACAATATCATGTCTAAACTGTAATGATCAGTTTGATATCTTTTGCCGTCAGCAGCAGTTGTCGCAAATTTTGCGACAACTGAATCATCGTCGCTTAATTCCTCTTTTAAAGCGTTGTTGATATGCTTGCCGATTGTTTTGACATCCCTATCAAATAGCGCTGCCATCTCATTTCGGGTCAGCCATACAGTTTCGCTTCCTTTGTCAATCACAACAGGAACCGTGACCTCTCGGTCGTTGGATTCAAAGAGAACAATCTGATTTCCATTCATTTTCGCGCTCCACATCAATCCATTGGGCACATGCATGTTCAATTCGATACTCGATTGTCTGCCGAACTTTATGGGTGCCGGCCAGCAGGGGCGCGTACCTGCCTAAGGGCTCTGAGTGACGGTCGCTGTGAATAAAGCATCCATCTCGCCGATACGTACCATTGGGGGCCTCCGTACCGGCTCACGTTGCCCGTATACCATTAACGCTATTGTATCAGATATAGAACGTATGTTCTATATCTATTCTCCTCCATTTTCTGTGAACCTCGCACTGGGAGACATGATCGTCAACCTCGCCCGATAAACCTTACGCCCACATCTAGCTGCATCCCAAAAGTTGTCCAACAATCTGCCTCAAAATGCGTTGAATCTGTAGTCAGGCGTGTCTATTGTGCGATAAGCATCTTCGCAATGCGATGCCCGCGCCCTCCCCGCAAAAAGTTGCGCAATTACCTTCCCGGTTTTGTACAAAGTTTGTTAGCCAAGCATAATAGTTAGAGCAATTCACGCCGCCAGCAATACAACTCAGGCAGTGCTCACCAACCCACACACCCCCATAAACCTGCGGCAATGTGTGCAAGACGGCACAATATCCCTCATAACCACGGTGAATAAACAATATGTTGCTCAACACACCCCAAAACGTATGGACCACCTGCTGTGCTAGGATAACTAACGTTACATGGGTTCAACTGTGCTCACGGCTCCAGCAAGCCGCAAAGCACAGGGTCGATCAGCATCCGGCCGTAACGGCGGTGCCAGAAAAACCACGAGCTCCAATAGCGTCGTCATGCGTCTCGCATCGAATGACTTTGTTCTTGTCTATGTGCAAGTTGTTTATTCGATTCGATATTTCATGACAAATCGCAGCAGTCCTGCAGCTGTTTGCGTGCGGTCCAGTTTTGTTCCCGCTTGACTGGTTCGCACGCAGACAGCTGGAGTCGCGGTCATTTTGCGATACACGTCCGCGTCTCTAGCAACTGCACTTATACATACCGTTCACGGTGGGGCAGAGCCACGTGCTTGTCTAACTGGGCTCAGGGTTTGAATATGGAGCGCCTTCGCGCACAAGCGCCCTGGCGAAGCCATACCCAAACCCCGTGAGCCACACGTAAGACAGCAAGGGGGTGGTGCTCGTGTGGTATGTGATCCAGGTCATTAACGGTCGCGAAGACGTAATGCGCGAGCGCATCGAGCGCGTGGTGCCGGCTGGTGCCATGCAGGAGCTCTTTTACCCCCAATTTCAAACCGAGATCAAGGTACATGGCGAATGGGTCAACACGACCAAGCCGCTCTTTCCCGGATATCTTATCTGCGATACGGCAGATCCCCGCACCGTGCAACAGTATCTGCTGCGCATGGACGACTTTGCCCGGGTACTTTCCCAGGACGGTCAGTTTGTGCCGCTGGCAAAAGAAGAGGTCCAGCTTATTGGCAGCTTTACGCATAGGGGAGAACGCGTAGTGCCCATGAGCGAGGCCCTAAAAGACGGTGACTAGGTCGTAGTGACGGCAGGTCCGCTGCTGGGCCACGAAGGCCTTATCAAAACCATTAACAGACGCAAGAGCGCTGCTTATTTGGAGCTCGACCTGTGCGGCCGACGCGTAACTACGCGCGTTGGCCTCGCCGTGCTTTCGGCTGAGCAACGCGCAATGCGAAACCTTAAAAAGGCGATCGCCTAATTACGGGCAACTGTTTAACGGGACAGGGAGGATCCTCGAAGGCGGGGACGTAGGTTTGAAGGAATTTGTTACAGCTAAAACTGAATATAGCGGTGCCACAGCCGTTGGAGCGATGCCCGCTGCTCTAAAGATTAAGCCGAGCGGTACATTGGCCTATCGATTTATAAAACGATTGTTCGATTTATTATTTAGCCTTTGCGTGAGCGTCTTACTCTTTATTCCCATTGTGGTTGTGTGTGCGTTCATCTGTCTTGAGTCCTCTGGCAGCCCTGTTTACGCGCAGGAGCGTGTTGGCAAGGGTGGAAAGACCATCAAGATTCTTAAGCTCCGCAGCATGGTAGCTGATGCAGGCAATGTGCAGAAATATCTGAGCCCCGAGCAGCTGCGCCAATGGGAGGTCGAGCGGAAGGTCGACGATGATCCCCGCATTACTAAGGTAGGCCAGTTCATTCGTAAGTGCTCAATCGATGAGATGCCGCAGTTCCTGAACGTGCTGAACGGCGACCTTTCCGTCATCGGCCCGCGTCCCATTACGAGAGATGAACTTGATCAGCACTTTTCCGATGAGGAAAAGGCTGAGCTGCTCTCGGTTCAGCCCGGTATCACTGGTTTATGGCAAGCGACTGATCGAAACGAAGCGACTTTTGAGAGTGGCCTTCGTCAACAAATCGAACTCCATTACGTGAAGAATCGCTGTCTGCGTATGGATTGGAAATGCTTTACCGGCACTTTTGGTGCGATGTTTGGTAAGAGGAAAACGGGTAGATAAATGAAGGCTTTGCTTATATCCTTTTCAGAACTCCCCACGTTACAACGTCATTTGTATGTTTTAAGCGCAGGGTTGGCTAAACTTGGTATCGAAACAACCACGCTCGGTTCAAACAATCTTAAGATTGATGCCAAGCTTCAATCAAACAACATTTTGATTGGAACCCCATCGTCTCCTAAACCCAGTCCTCAGTCTTTGTTTGCGATGAACAGGGAACTAAATAAAATTACCCAAATGGCCATTGAAATAGAGCCAGACGTTATTCACTTTATAAATAAGCATACGTGGAACTACTTTCTAATTCGGATGCTTAAGAAAAAGTTGCCCCAAACCAAATTGATTCATACATTTCACGATCCAGTTGGACATGAAGGGGATTCCGTTCAGAAGGGTGTCGTTTTATACCACAAACTTGTCGAAAGACTTCTTGACGCAATTGTGGTGCATTCCGATATCGCAAAGGACCAAACACTAAAATTGCTCAAACCAAAGTGTCCTGTTTTTCAAGTTCCCTTGGGTGAAAAACCTTGGAAACCGTTTAACTCTGTGCCGTTTGGTGGCAAAGAAGTTTTGATTTTCGGACGTCTGAATCCTTACAAGGGACTTAATCATTATCCGAAGATTCTCGACGAGTTATATAACCTTGACCCTGGCATTCACGTGACGATTGCTGGAAAGGCATCTGATGGAATCGAATCGAACCTATTAGCTGAAATCAGCTCTAAGCCTAATTGCACGCTTGTTAACCGTTTTATTGAAGATAACGATATAGACGGCTATTTCGAGCGTGCTGACATAGTGCTTGTGCCCTATACCTCCATTACTCAGTCGGGTGTAATCCTTGATGCCTACAGCAGGTCTCGCCCTGTGGTCGCTTTCGATATTCCCGGCATGGCGCAATATGTGCCTGAGCCCGAAAACCTAGTTCGAGCATTCGACAGCGTGGCATTTTCTCGCCGCGTTGCCGAACTGCTTTCTGACGGTGCTTCTTGTGAGCAGGCGGCATTGAACGCATGGAACTATGGAAAGAGCCGTTTCTCGCCTTCGAAGATGGCTGAAGCGACAAAAAATGTCTACTCGGAGATAACTGAATTTTAATGATCATCACTCGCACACCATTTCGTATGTCGTTCTTTGGCGGCGGCACCGACATGCCCGAGTTCTTCAACGAGCACGGCGGCTCGGTCATCTCGACCACGTTCGACAAGTACTGCTACGTCACGGCGCGCCACCTGCCGCGCTTCTTCGACTACTCCACCGAGCTCGTTTACTCCAGGATCGAGCGCGTCTCCGACCCCTCCGAGCTTGAGCACCCCGCCGTGCGCAACGCCATGCAGATGCTCGACATGCGCGAGATGCGCATCGCCTACGAGGCCGACCTGCCCGCGCGCTCGGGCCTGGGCACATCCTCTTCCTTCGCCGTGGGCATGCTCAATGCCTTCCACTGTATGAAAGGCACCTACGCCTCCAAGGACCGCCTGGCCAGGGAGGCTATAAGGCTCGAGCGCGACCTGTGCGCCGAGGCCGGCGGCTGGCAGGACCAGATCGCCGCGGCGTTCGGCGGCCTCAACCGCATCGACTTCGCCGACGGCGACTTCTCGGTCCGCCCGATCGTCATCTCGCCGGAGCGCAAGCGCGAGCTCAACACCAACCTGATGATGTTCTTCACGGGCTTCACCCGCTTTTCCTCTGACATGCAGAAGGCCAATCGCGTCACGGACAAGACCGCCCAGCTCAGGGAAATGCTGGCGCTGGTCGACGTCGCCGAGGGCGTGCTTACCGACAAGTTGTCGGACCTCTCCGAGTTCGGCCGGCTGCTCGACACCACCTGGCGCCTTAAGCGAGGTACCGGATCGCAGGTCTCCACCGGCTCCATCGACGCCCTGTACGAGCGCGGCATTAACGCCGGAGCGCTGGGCGGCAAGCTGCTGGGTGCCGGCGGGGGAGGGTTCCTCGTCTTCTATGTCGAGCCCGACGCGCAGGAGTCAGTGCGCCGCGCGATGTCCGACCTGCTCTACATACCCTTCGAGTTCGAGGACGGCGGCGCGTCTGTCGCTTACTACGGGCCCGAGGACTACGACCTGGAGGGATCCCGCTAATGGATATCAAGTGCCCCCAGACGGGCGACGAGTGCCTGTCCACCTTCTTCGACAACTACCCCGAGATGCTGGCTTGTGAGGCCGAGGTCCGCGCGGCCCGCGACCTGATTGCCGGGTCCTTCCGGGCCGGCGGCAAGCTGCTCGTGTGCGGCAACGGCGGCTCCGCGGCCGACTCCGAGCACACGGTCGGCGAGCTCATGAAGAGCTTCCGCTTCAAACGTCCGGTCGACGGCGACTTCGTGCAGGCATACCGCGAGGCCAACGGCATCGACGCTCCCGCGTGGCTCGAGGGGTCGCTGCCCGCCATCTCGCTCGTCTCCCAGACGGCTCTCTCCACCGCGTTCGGCAACGACGAGGCCGCCGTGGGCGTCTTCGCCCAGCAGGTCTACGGCTACGGCGAGCCTGGCGACGTCTTGCTCGCCATCTCGACGTCGGGCAACTCCGCAAACGTCGTGGAGGCCGTCAAGGTCGCCCGCGCCAAGGGCGTCCGTGTTATCTCGCTCACCGGTTCAAAGGAATCAAAGCTTACCGGCATCTGCGACGTCTGCGTCCGCGTGCCCCGCGACGAGGTCTTCCGCGTCCAGGAGCTCCACCTGCCCACCTACCACGTCCTCTGCGCTGCGGTGGAGGCCGATATGTTCGGGGGTACAGAGTAGATGCGCCCCTACCGCGAGGCGATCGTGCTGGCGGGTGGCTTCGGTACCAGGCTCGCCCACGTCGTGCCCGACGTCTGCAAGCCCATGGCACCGGTCGCCGGCAGGCCCTTCGTACGTTTCATCATGGACCAGCTAGCGGCAGGCGGTTTCGACCGTGTGGTCGTGGCCGACGGCTACCGCCGCGAGCAGATCGAGGGATTCTTCGGTTCCGCATACCGCGGCATGGCAATCGAATACAGCCCCGAGGACACGCCGCTTCTCACCGGCGGTGCCGTGAGGAGGGCGCTCGGCAGGTGCAAGTCGGACTGGGTCTTCGTCTTGAACGGGGATACCTGGCTCGACGTGGACTTCGCCGCCATGGAGGCGGCCGCGGCCGATGCTCCCGATGGCGTCTCGGCCGTTATCGCCGTCAAGCGCATGCGGGACTTCGAGCGCTACGGCACGGTTGACGTGGACGCCGGCGGCGCCCTGGCCGCCTTCCACGAGAAGCGCCCGTGCGAGGAGGGCCTCATCAATGCGGGCGTCTATCTGCTGCGCGGGGACGCCCTGGACAATATGCCCGAGAAGTTCTCCCTGGAGAGCGACTACTTCGAGCGCGTCGTCGGCGACGGGGCGCTGCGCGCCGTCGAGTGCGCCGGCGGATTCATCGACATCGGCGTGCCGGAGGACTACGAACTCGCCCAGACGATGCTCACGCCGATTGCCAAATCTTGGAAGCTCGCCATGTTCGACCGCGACGGCACGATCAACGTGGACACTGGGCACCTGTACGAGCCAGAGAAGCTGGAGCTGATCCCCACCACGGTCGACACCATGCGCGGCTACTCCGACGATCCCGACTACAAGGTCGTCGTGGTGACCAACCAGGCCGGCATCGCCAAGGGCCTCTACACCGAGGCCGACATGCGTCGCCTGCACCGGTACATGGAAGACGAGCTTGAGAGGCTCGGCGTGCACGTGGACGCATGGTACTTCTGTCCGCACCATCCCGACTATACGGGTCCGTGCGAATGCCGCAAGCCCGCACCGGGGATGCTGCTGGCTGCAATGCATGAATATGACGCCGAGCCTCGCAGCTGTGTGATGTATGGAGACAAACCGAGCGACGAGACTGCGGCTGAAGCTGCAGGTGTCGTGTTCAAGTTGGTAAAGGTTGAACTATGAACGCAAGCGGAACGCCAAACCCCAACCTAAAGTTGGCGCTTGCCGCCAACTTTCTGTCCAGATTCGGTATGTCTGGGCGGTTTTTCGCCAACGCCCTTCGGCAGCTCAATCGGGTCCTATTTTCGTGCGACATCAGCATCGGGGCGAGGATCGATCCGAGCTGCAGCTTCTATCATTCGGGACTCGGTTGTGTGATCCACGCCGATGCCGTCGTTGGGGCTGAATGCATCTTCTTCCAGCATGTGACGCTGGGGGCTGCATGGCACCGGGGGGGGGGCGTTCATGATGGGGCTCCGCATGTCGGAAGAAACGTTATGTTCGGCGCCGGCTCTGTTGTTCTCGGCGATATCGAGATTGGCGATGGTGTGACCATTGGGGCTAATGCCGTAGTGGTTAAGTCGATTCCCGCTGGATGCGTCGTAGCGGGCGTTCCAGCGAAAATAATTAAAAGGGCCGGTGAACCGGTCGCCTGAGGCCCGCCCGTGACCTCAGTGAGGATTGCAACCGTAAAGAAAGGCGATGGATGACCGTCAACTCACATACTCAGGCTCCTGCAGTCTTCGCACTGTACCTGCCCCAGTACTACCAGACCAGCTATAATGACGAGTGGTGGGGCGAGGGCTACACCGAATGGACTGCATGCAAGAAGGCGAAGCCGCTCTATAGCGGGCATTATCAACCGCGTGTGCCTCAGCGCGGGAACTACTATGACCTGAGCGATCCTAAGAACATTGCCTGGCAGGCTAATCTTGCCCGCGAGTATGGCATCGACGGTTTCGCGCTTTACCACTATTATTCGCTTGGCAACAGGCTGCTTGATACTCCCGTCGAAGCGCTGCTTGCTCATAAAGATATCGATGTCGGCTTCTACCTCTATTGGGCGAATGAGTCTTGGCGGAAGGCATGGTTCGGCCAAGATCCCAAGGTGGTGTGGAAGCAAGAGTATGGCGGCCGGGATGAATGGGAGGCCCATTTTCGCTATTGTCTTCCGTTCTTTCAAGATCAGCGATACTACACAATTGACGGTAAGCCAGTTTTCGCTATATACAAAGATAACGACCTTCCTGACAGCGAGGCCTTTATTGCGCTTTGGAATAGCCTTGCTAAGAAAGCAGGACTTCCTGGGATCTTCTTTATAAAGACCGCCGATTTTTGGAACGGGACTGACAAGGGGCCCTATGACGCCATTGTCACTCGCGAGCCCGTTTATACGAATTCTTGCGGCATGTCAAAGCTTAATCTTCTTAAGCGGAAGGCATCTCAGGCTATTGCAAATGTCGGATATAAGCTCAGCGTGCCCGATAAGTTCAAGCGTGTCGCTTATCGCTGTAGTTATGACCGCGTGTGGGAGAACATCCTTGATAGAGATGTCGAGGACGGAACAGTTTTGGGGGCTTTCTGTGACTGGGACAACTCTCCTCGCCGTGGATATAACTCAATGGTGATGGATGGTGCCACCCCAGAGAAGTTCGGAATGTACATGGAGCGCTTGTTTCGAAAAGCTGAGAAGATTCATTCCCCGATGATCGTAATTAACGCTTGGAACGAGTGGGCAGAGGGAGCGTATCTCGAACCAGACGAACGCTACGGTGACGGTTATTTAACGGCCCTGCGTCACGCCAGAAATTTAAGTGAATAGGGTCGGTTTGTGTATATTTGGACTGAGAAATCTGACTTAAATAACTTTTGGGATTTTCTGTTTAAGATTGCTGGCTTCGTCATTACCTTCGCTGTTCTTTCGCTTCCTGATGGACTTAAGGCCGCCACTTCTCTGTATTCGTCCAGTACAGATTCGTTGAATCTCGTTTATACCTTTACTTATTATTTTAGTTGGCTTGAACTGCCTTTGGTTATTGCTGGATTGTTCGTTTACCGCAAAAGTAAAATAATTAATATTCTGCCGGTATTTATCCTAGTCTTATTAAATAATGTGCTGCGTTTGCCGCTTGGTCGAAGTAACATATTCGAGCTCCATAGCTACGAGATGTTTCTGATTTTTTTAGTCGGCATCTGTGCGGCTGCTGTTTGTTCAAGAATTGCTTCTACTCAGCAAGATTTTGAGTTTTGCATCGATTTTTTTGTTGTTTTTCAGGCCTGTACCCTACTACTGAATTTTGCGCAGGGAGCTTCTAGCGATGGTCGTTTTGCTGCCTTGGGAATGGGGCCTGGTCAAACGGCCACAATAATGGCGCTATATATTGTGGTTTATCACCTGTCGTAATAGTGGCTGGAAATTGAGTGAAAAGACTAGCTCCTTTTCCGTCGTCGCTCTTGCCGCCGCGTTCTTTTCTCTTTTAGCCACTGGATCAAGAACTAATCTCCTTCTTGTTGTTGCTGTTGTTTTAGTTATGATGGCCTGGATTTTGAAGATAGTTGCAAAGCGTAAAGGCGCAGAAATAGCATTGCTTGCGTTTCTTTGCTTTATTCTTTTTGTCGGGTTTACTGTGCTTGCGCTTCCTACTTTAGCAAGTTCAGGTGGCTCTAATGCTATTACAAGATTGATCGAAACTAATTCAACTGGCTTTGGAAAAGACTCTTCTGTCTTGGGTAGAGAACTCAGCATCGATGCCGGTTGGAAGATATACTCCGAAAATCCAAATGGCATCTCTTTCTCACTTTATGATATTGAACAAAGAACGTATTTAGCTTGTGGAATGGAGTATCCCCACAGCACTCTATTATCCTATTTGCTTCTTTGGGGTCCTTTGCCTCTAGCGATCAGTCTCATTTACTTGATTGGTTTGCTGTTCTACTTGCTTAGAAATAAGAGCTCTTCATCCGTTTTTGTTGCATTTTCCCTTTTGTCTTTTATTTGGTATGGCTCTCCTCTTATTTACGCGCGGAGCTATTTCATTCTCTTAATTCTATTCACGCACGTTGTCAGGTTCTGCAAAGGAAAGGGGTCGGAAAGTGTCTAAAGTTAAGACAATAGCCTTCTATCTCCCTCAGTTTCATACTATTCCCGAAAATGATCAATGGTGGGGTAAGGGTTTTACCGAGTGGACAAATACTAGGAAAGCTAAGCCTTTATTCCCGGGACATTACCAACCGCATACGCCTTTTAATAATGATTACTATGATTTGGCAAATCCATCAGTGCTTGAGCGCCAGTCTGAACTGGCACAGTCTTATGGTCTTGATGGTTTCTGCTATTACCATTATTGGTTTGAAGGTGGGAAGAAGCTGCTCGAAAAACCCATTGAGCAGATGCTTGCAAATAAAAAGGTGACTATCCCGTTTTGTCTTTGCTGGGCCAATGAGACCTGGGCTAGAACATGGGACGGCGAAGAGACCTCCGTCTTGATTAAGCAGGATTACGGCAATGAGCCAGAGTGGGAGTCTCATTATAAATACCTAAAGCAGTTTTGGCTTGATGAGCGATATATAAAGACATCTAGCGGTCAGCCGTTAATGCTCATTTATAAGCCTGAGATTTGTGATTGCCTTGAGCAGATGTTGGCATGTTGGAAAAGCCTCGCTAAGTCAGATGGAATAGCGGAACCTTATTATCTTGTCCAATACCCTTCCGATAACGCTTCGACGGAGGAGTATTTTGACGGCGTCGTAGACTTCGAACCAACGTGCACGCTCCAACAGATGCGCAGGCATCCATTTGATTCTCTCATCCGAAACTGCGAGTTCTTTCTTCCGTTTGCATTTGAAAAGATTAAGTTGCTACTCGGATTTAATAGTTTCAGGACTTATTCCTATTCAAAATGCATTCACGCCTCGATGAATAGGCAATTTAAAAATGATGGACGTCATTTTCTTGGCGCGTTTACTAGTTGGGACAACTCTCCTAGAAAGGGAACTAAAGGATCCCTTGTATTCAATGGATCGACACCCGATCTTTTTTATGAGTATCTGGTGGAGCAGATTCGGCGAACCAACGAGATTAACGGGGACAAGTTTCTATTTATCAATGCGTGGAACGAGTGGGCCGAGGGCGCTCATCTTGAACCTGATGAGAAATTTGAATATGGATACCTTGATGCATTGAAAAGGGCGCTTGAAAACGACTGAATTTATTTCGATTTTCTAGAAGGAGAATCTATCATGAAAGGCATCATCCTCGCCGGCGGGTCCGGCACGCGCCTGTACCCGCTCACGCTCGTGACCTCCAAGCAGCTGCTGCCGGTCTACGACAAGCCCATGATCTACTACCCGCTGTCCACCCTCATGCTGGCGGGCATCCGGGACATCCTGGTCATCTCCACGCCGACCGACCTCTCCAACTTCGAGCGCCTGCTCGGGGACGGCTCGCGCTACGGCGTGAACCTGTCCTACGCCGAGCAGCCGAGCCCCGACGGCTTGGCGCAGGCCTTCACCATCGGAGAGGACTTCATCGCAGGCGAGCCGTGCGCGCTCGTGCTCGGCGACAACATCTTCTACGGCAACGGCCTCAGCCGCCACCTGAAGAAGGCCGTCGAGAACGCGCAGTCGGGCCGCGCCACGGTCTTCGGCTACCACGTGGACGACCCCGAGCGCTTCGGCGTCGTGGAGTTCGATGCGCGGGGCAGGGCCGTCTCCATCGAGGAGAAGCCCGAGAAGCCCAAGAGCTCCTACGCCGTCACCGGCCTGTACTTCTACCCGGGCGACGTCGCCGCCAAGGCGCATGAGGTCGAGCCCTCTGCTCGCGGCGAGCTTGAGATCACCGACCTCAACCGGATGTACCTTGAGGAGGGGACGCTGTCCGTCGTCACCCTGGGCCGCGGCTACGCGTGGCTGGACACCGGTACCATGGAGAGCCTGCACGAGGCCGCGGAGTTCGTCCGCGCCGTGGAGCACTCCCAGGACCTGCCGGTCTCGGTCCCCGAGGAGATCGCCTGGGAGAACGGCTGGATCACGACCGAGGGGCTCAAGCAGGCCGCCGAGGCCTACGGCAAGTCGGTCTACGGGCAGCACCTGAGGAAGGTCGCCGCCGGCGAGATCGTCAACAGCCCGCGCGATTACTAATCCGATTTAATGGGAGATAGAAACATGTCTGAAGAGCTCTTCGAGCCCAGGAACATCATCGTCACGGGCGGCTGCGGCTTCATCGGCAGCAACTTCGTGCACTACG
>ERZ841116.53-NODE-53-length-93497-cov-7.053605_pt1 | contig 93497 bp, 97 predicted proteins | sample MGYA00519875_ERZ841116 | MGnify/ENA primary metagenome ERZ841116 (study PRJEB31850, sample SAMEA3708889) | human gut metagenome | biome: human gut; feature: human-associated habitat; material: faeces | place: China | collected 2014 ... | reverse complement strand
AGTCTGGACCGTGTCTCAGTTCCAGTGTGGCTGGTCATCCTCTCAGACCAGCTAGAGATCGTCGGCTTGGTCAGCCTTTACCTAACCAACTACCTAATCCCACTTGGGCTCATCTCATGGCAGGTGGCCCGAAAGTCCCACCCTTTAATCCGAAGATTTTACGCGGTATTAGCTACAGTTTCCCGTAGTTATCCCCCTCCATAAGCCAGATTCCCAAGCATTACTCACCCGTCCGCCACTCGTCAGCAAATTAGCAAGCTAATCCCTGTTACCGTTCGACTTGCATGTGTTAAGCCTGCCGCCAGCGTTCAATCTGAGCCATGATCAAACTCTTCAATTCAAAAAAGTTTAATCGCTCAATAAACTGCTTAAGCTTAGTTTCATTACTCTATAAACTAAATTAAAAAACAATTTAATTTAAAGGTAAAAATGAATTTCTAGTTAGCACTTTTATCAAGACTTCAAAATTAAAATATTTTAACTAAGTCAATCAACAAGTGCCCACACAGATTGTCTGATAAGTTGTTAAAGAACAAAAAGAAACGACGCACTGCATATCAATTTAAATCGTTCACAACAGTGCGTCGTTGTGTGTGGTGCATTATAGAGAAAAATAAAACTCGTGCAAGCGTTTTTTTGCAAAAAATCTTGAAATTCTTATTAAACGAACAAATTTGATACAACTCGAACAAAACACTAGCTAAAAATGTCGATTAACTGCTCTTGCAATCCGCTTTGGCGTTGTACTTTCGCTTTTATGCTTGGCATCCACGTTTTTTCATCGCCAAATAGCGTAAATTTTTCTTTCGCACGCGTAATTGCAGTATACACCAATTCTTTCGTTAATACTGGTGAACTCGCCAATGGCATCACAAATAAAGTATGTTCAAATTCTGAACCTTGTGATTTATGCACCGTCATCACATAAGCGGGTTCATACGCTGGCACACGGCTAATCGACAAACTCAAATAATCGCCATTTACTTTCGTATCAAAATAAACCCGCAATGCACCAGCTTCATCAGGCAGAATAATACCAATATCGCCACTATATATATGATGCTGCGGTGCATTTTCGGTAATCAGAATAGGCTTTCCAACATAACTCTCTCGCGAATGCCCAAATTTCACTAGCTTCGAATTTTGCAACGCCTCTGCAACCCTCTGATTTAATCGATTTGCCCCCAACTCACTCACACGCAACGCCGCCAAAAATCGAACTTTTTGAAACGCCTTAAATATCTCTTCAATAGAAACAGATTCAGGCTGGCGTTCTCTTGCCTTTGCTTTTTGCAAATAATCGCGATATAACCCCACCGCTTTTTGCACCACCAAATCCGCACAATGTTGTACCCACTGACTTTTCTCAGCAAATTCAGTAACAGCTGGATACGCCACATATTCCAACTCCTCACGCCGACTATTTGCAATAGTTTGCCAAGATTTTACCGCTTGTTGTGCATTTACTTCTTTTGCCAATAAGCCAATGCCCGAATTTTCATCAAAACGGAAACTTTTACGTAAATGACAAAGCGAATCACGAATCGCTAAGCCGTCAGATTGAGCCGTTAATTGATAACCCGTTACCGAAGCCACATAATCGGTATGAACTTGGCTATAACCTTGTGTAATAAAATAGCCAAGTTGAGCCATAATCGCCCCAGCCTCAACCGAAGCAAGCTGATCTTTATCGCCTAACATAATCAAACGTGTACTTGGCTTAAGTGCACTCATCAATTTTTCCATTAAAAATAGATCGATCATTGAAGCCTCATCCACCACCAAGAGATCCAAATGCAGTGGATTTTTCTGATGATAAATCGGCTGATCGCATTGAGGACGCATTCCCAACAACCGGTGAATTGTCAAAGCATTAATTTCCAGTTTTTCTTTCATTGCCAACGGTAAATCTAGCTCATCCAAGTTCGCAATAATTGACTCTTTTAAGCGAGCAGCTGCTTTCCCTGTTGGAGCAACCAACGCAATATTCAGTAAGCCCTTATTTTCTGCTTCTTGTTTTAATTGCAATGCCGCCAACAAGCGAGCTACCGTTCTGGTTTTCCCTGTACCTGGTCCTCCAGAAATCACGCAAAAACGTTTACACAGTGCCGTAGCAACCGCCACTTTTTGCCAATCAATTTCATCTGTTTGAGCAGAACCAAACAAACGTGCCAAAATCTCACGATCTTCTTCCACATTTGCATTTTCTGTCTCTGTTTCAACCGCTTGTTGCAGGTAACGAGCAATCTGATGTTCCGCTTGCCAATAGCGATAAAAATAGATTAACTCGCCTTGAAACAGCATTGGAGCAACTTGAGTTGCATCACGACTAAACGCAATGTGATCAGCCAAAATTTCTTGCCATTCAAGCGGTGAACTTTGTTCAATTTTTTGCAAAATTTCTGCTAACCAAACCGCTTGCTCTGGATGATACTCTCGCAAGCCAAACAGATTTTTTACCGCATTCGAACTTAGTCGCACCGCACTATGCCCTTGCATCACATTAAACGAAACGAGTGCTGCTAAAAACACCGCCAAATTCTGTTGTAATGACGAGTAGTTGTAACCTTGCTGTTTACGATCAATCAATTTAGCAAATTGATAATTGACTTCTGAAATGATTTTTTGCTCTTTAAGCGTATGAAGAAGGGCTAGCATTGCGGTAATCCGTTAAAGATAGAGATTGAAAATGACTACTTGAATTATCTAATTTTCGCAATCCCTTGTCCAGAAATGAAGTTCAGGCGTATAATGCTTTTATTTTTGAAGTGATAAAAACAAAATGAAACCAGCCATTGCAACCATCAATAGTGCGGCACTTCGCCACAACATTCAACTCATCAAATCCTTCGCTCCTAATCAAAAATTACTTGCTATGATCAAAGCCAATGCCTATGGGCAAGGTCTTCTTCCTGCAGCTCACATTCTAGCCGACCAAGTGGATGGCTTCGGCGTTGCACGTTTGCGTGAAGCGCTTGAAATTCAAGAAACAGGCTATACAGGTAAAATTCTGTTAGTGGAAGGTTTTTTTGATCGTGAAGAGTTGCTCAAAACACTTTCGCGCCGCTTTGACAGCGTAATTCACTGTTATGAACAGCTTGAGTTGCTAGAGCAAGTCGCCAAAGAATGGGAAGAGGAGCAACAAAAAGGCTTTTGGAAACGCAAAACTAAGATCTATTTTCCGATCAATGTTTGGTTAAAAATCGATACAGGAATGCACCGACTAGGTGTGCATCCTGAACAAGTAGATGAATTTTATCAACGCCTTAAAAAATGCCCGTTGGTTGAAAGTATCAGCTTTGTCAGCCATTTCAGCCGTGCCGATGAATTAGATTGCGGCTACACCGAAAAACAAATCTCTACCTTTGAACAAGCCACTCAAGCTTACCCCAAACATGCTCGCAGTATTTCCGCTTCTAGCGGTATTCTCTATTGGAAGCAAGCACATTACGAATGGGTACGCCCAGGCATTATTATGCACGGCATTTCCCCCCATTATGAACCCATCACTCATCTTGGCTTCCAACCTGTGATGACACTCTCCTCTTCGCTTATTGCCGTCCGCACCCACAAAGCGGGTGAACCCGTTGGATATGGGGGGACTTGGGTTAGCCAGAAAGAGACCAAACTTGGCGTAATTGCAATGGGCTATGGCGATGGCTACCCTCGCAACGCCCCTGAAGGTACGCCTGTACTGATTAACGGTCGCAAAGTACCGATTGTCGGACGTGTTTCAATGGATATGCTCACTGTCGATCTTGGTGCAAATAGCCAAGACAAAGTGGGCGATGAAGCAATCTTCTGGGGCAAAGACTTACTCATTGAAGAAGTTGCCAAACACATAGGAGTAATTAGCTATGAGCTAATAACCAAACTCACCCCACGCGTGATTTTTGAGTATAAAAGCGGCTGAAACAAACGTTGGAATGGATTTAAACATAAAAGAAAACTTCAAACTTTGGGCCGGCCTTGCTCGCCAATCAGGAAAACATAGCGATAAAGACAAACAAGCTGTAGTAGGTATGAAGTTTGAATTCTAATCGCTAAAATACATCGAAAAGAACACCGCTATCTGCGAAAAGCATAGCAGTGTTTTTTGTGGATATATCCAAGCAGGCAATAGACATATATAACAAATAAAAGCCCCTGCAACCTAAAAGTATACAGGGGCTAAATTATTTAAGCGGTCAAATTCGACCTAAACTTTGCAAATTAACGCGTACTTGTGCTCGTGGTTGTACGGCTTGCACGTTTACGTTCTACTTCAGTCAGAAGTTTTTTACGAATACGTACAGAAGTTGGCGTTACTTCCACTAACTCGTCATCATCAATAAATTCTAATGCTTGCTCAAGTGTCATTTTCACGGGAGTAGTGAGCGTTAAAGCATCATCTTTACCTGAAGCACGCATATTAGTTAGTTTTTTACCTTCCAATGGGTTTACGGTTAAGTCGTTTGAACGACTGTGAATACCGATAACTTGACCTTCGTAGATTTCTGCACCGTGTTCTACCATCAATTTACCGCGATCTTGTAATGCATAAAGTGAGTATGCTAATGCTTTACCTGTACCGTTTGAAATCAATACACCATTGATACGCTGACCAATTTCGCCTGGCTTCACATCATCATAGTGGCTGAAGCTTGAGTAAAGTAAGCCAGTACCTGATGTCATTGTCATAAAGTCATTACGGAAACCGATTAAACCACGGCTTGGGATGATGTACTCTAAACGGGTACGACCTTTACCATCTGGCACCATATCACGCACTTCACCTTTACGGATACCTAATGCTTCCATTACTGCGCCTTGGTGTTGTTCTTCGATATCGATAGTCACTTGCTCGTATGGCTCTTGTTTGCGACCATCAATCTCTTTGAAGATTACTTTGGGACGAGATACTGCTAATTCGTAGCCTTCACGACGCATATTTTCGATCAATACAGATAAGTGTAATTCACCACGACCTGATACGCTAAATACGTCTGAGTCATCGGTTTCTTCTACACGTAATGCCACATTGTGCACTAACTCTTTTTTCAAGCGTTCTAAGATTTGGCGCGAAGTCACATATTTACCTTCTTGACCACAGAATGGCGAGGTATTTACGCAGAAGAACATCGTTACTGTTGGTTCATCTACGGTTAATGCTGGCAATGCTTCAACATTGTTAATATCACATAATGTATCAGAGATATTGAGCTCGCCTAAACCTGTGATAGCAATAATGTCGCCCGCATAAGCTTCTTCTGCTTCATAACGTTGTAAGCCTAAATGACCTAATACTTGACCGACACGACCGTTGCGAGTGTTACCATCTGCATCAATGATGGTTACAGGTTGGTTCGGTTTTACCGTGCCACGTTTGATACGACCGATACCGATTACACCTAAATATTTGCTGTAATCCAATTGCGAAATTTGCATTTGGAAAGGTTCTTCTAAATGAACATCTGGCGGAGAAACGTGTTCTACAATCGCTTCAAATAGCGGATCCATATTGGGTGCTAAATCTTCGTGATCTAAACCCGCAACACCGTTTAATGCCGAAGCATAAATGATTGGGAAGTCTAATTGCTCGTCAGTTGCACCAAGGTTTACAAATAAATCGAATACTTGATCCACTACCCAGTCAGGGCGAGCACCTGGGCGGTCTACTTTATTGATAACTACGATTGGTTTTAAGCCGTGCGCAAAAGCTTTTTGGGTTACGAAACGTGTTTGTGGCATCGGGCCATCGAACGCATCTACCACTAATAATACTGAATCCACCATTGAAAGTACGCGCTCAACTTCACCACCAAAGTCCGCGTGCCCTGGGGTATCTACAATGTTAATACGATAGTCGTTCCAGTTAATTGCAGTGTTTTTCGCAAGAATGGTAATGCCACGCTCTTTTTCAAGATCGTTTGAATCCATTACACGCTCTTCTGTGTCACCACGCGAAGTATCTAGTGTGCCTGAAAGTTTAAGAAGTTTGTCAACGAGGGTGGTTTTACCGTGGTCTACGTGTGCGATAATCGCAATATTACGTAGTTTGTTTGTATCTAATTGTTGCATTGAAATTACTTTTTATTGATGAATGAAAATCCCTCTCTGATGTGAACTCGAGAGGGAAAGGATATTCAGAAATGTGATCTACATCACAATTTAAGGCTCTGGATTATACCGATTTTTCCTAAAATTGACTAGGATTTAATCGGTAAGAGAGTGAACTTTTTTGACCGCTTGTGATTTAACGATATATAAAGAAAATTATACCTCTAACTCCGCTTCATCCCCACGATTTTGCAGCCATTGTTTGCGATCTTCTGCTCTTTTTTTGGCAAGCAACATATCCATCGCTTCAATCGTGCTTTGTAGAGTTTCTGCTTCTGTTTCGCCTTCTTCTGAAAGCGTAAGTTGAATTAAACGACGAGTGCTTGGATCCATCGTGGTTTCACGCAGTTGGCTTGGATTCATTTCACCTAATCCTTTAAAACGTTGTACATTTGGTTTGCCTTTTTTCTTCGCAAGGCGGGCTAAAATCGCCTCTTTTTCGGCTTCATCTAAGGCATAATGAACCTCATCTTTACCAATATCAATGCGGTAAAGCGGCGGCATTGCGACATAAACGTGTCCATTTTCCACTAAACTTGGAAAATGGCGTAAAAATAAAGCACAAAGTAAAGTTGCAATATGTAAACCGTCTGAGTCCGCATCAGCAAGAATACAAATTTTGCCGTAACGTAGCTCTTCTAAATTATCACTATCTGGATCCATCCCGATGGCAATTGCAATATTGTGCACTTCTTGCGAAGCCAATACTTGATCGGATGAGACCTCCCACGTATTCAAAATTTTCCCACGTAATGGCAAAATCGCTTGATAATCTTTATCGCGAGCCGATTTTGCAGAACCGCCCGCAGAGTCCCCTTCCACAAGGAAAAGTTCAGTTTGGCTTAAATCTTGAGAGATACAATCCGCCAATTTACCAGGTAATGCAGGCCCATTCACTAATTTTTTACGCACCACTTTTTTTGCTGCACGCAAACGTGCCTGAGCTGAGCTAATTGCCATTTCAGCAATCTGTTTCCCCACTTGCACATTTTGATTTAGCCATAAACTAAACGCATCTTTAAGTGTGCTTTCTACATAACTTGAGGCTTGGCGAGAAGATAGACGCTCTTTCGTCTGCCCTGCAAATTGTGGCTCTTGAATTTTGAGCGAAAGTACGTAAGCACAACGGTTCCAAACATCGTCTGCGGTTAATTTCACGCTTTTCGGCAATAAATTATGGATTTCGCAAAATTCTGTCATCGCTTTTAACAAACCGTTACGCAGACCATTGACGTGCGTACCACCTTGAGAAGTCGGGATTAAATTTACGTAACTTTCTGCTAATAATTCGCCTTCTGGTAGCCAAGTTAATGCCCAACTTACCGCTTCTGCTTCATCTACCACATCGCCAATAAACGGCGGATTTGGCAGACATTCATAACCATCTAAAGCTTCATTTAAATAGTCTGAAAGCCCATCTTCGTAATACCAAGTCTCTTCGGTTTTATTGATGTGATCTTTAAAATTGATGGTCAATTTAGGGCAAAGCACCGCTTTCGCTTTAAGCAAATGGCGTAAACGGCTGACCGAAAAATTCGGCGAATCGAAATATTTTGGATTTGGATAAAAACGAACGCTCGTTCCCGTTTGTCGTTTTGGGCAACTGCCCACCACTTTTAAATCTTCTACTTTTACACCGTTTTCAAACGCAATAGTATAAACTTCGCCGTTACGTTTGATGCTGATTTCCACACGTTGTGAAAGGGCATTTACTACTGAAATCCCCACTCCGTGTAGACCACCAGAGAAAGTGTAATTCTTATTCGAAAACTTACCACCTGCGTGTAGCTTGGTTAAAATTAACTCTACACCTGAAATTTTTTCGGTTGAGTGAATATCCACTGGCATACCACGCCCGTTATCAATCACTTCAAGCGAATTATCTTTGTGCAAAATAACATCAATTTGAGAAGCATAGCCCGCCAGCGCTTCATCCACGCTGTTATCGATAACCTCTTGCCCTAAGTGGTTTGGGCGAGAGGTGTCGGTGTACATCCCTGGTCGCATCTGTACGGGTTCAAGATCTTTTAACACCGTAATTTCATCTGCGTCATAACGTTTCTCTGCCATCGTTCTCTTCTCTATTTTTCTGCTATAAATGGAAATAAAGCCAGTATTTTACACGGAAATAACTGGCTTTTCTATTGCAAATTTTTCTTAAAATTTAACCGCTTGTTTTCTCATTACTTTCTACCTTCCATGGAGCAACCTTAAATAACATCAACATTCCTGGAATTGCGACAAAGAAACAGATCCAGAAAAAGTGATAGTAGCCAAAAGCTTCCACCAGATGTCCAGTATAAGCCCCTAAGAATTTACTTGGTAGGGCGGCAAGGCTTGTGAAAATAGCCAATTGCATTGCAGTATAAAGAGGATTAGTTTCACGAGCCATAAAAGCAACGAAAGCGGCAGTGCCTAAGCCTACACCTAAGTATTCCCCCGCCATCACGAATCCCAATTTTAAAAGCTCATTTGTGCCAATAGAAGCGGTCTCAAAATGCCCAAAACTTGCAAGATAAGCAAAACCTAAGATGGTAACCAATTGCACGCTACCGAACAGCCATAAAGAACGGTTTACGCCAAGTTTAAGCATAGCTATGCCGCCCGCAATACCGCCTCCGATACTGCACCAAAGTGAGGTCGTTTTAACCACCGCTGCGATATGTGATTTGGTAAACCCCATATCCAAAATAAATTTGGTTTGCAGCGAAGTGGCAAGCGAGTCGCCCAGTTTATAAAGAAAAATAAAGAGGATTAACCCCAAGGCGCCCATCACGCCTTTACGCGTGAAAAACTCCACAAAAGGATCCACAAAAGCGGTGTAAAAGGGTTTGCTTTTATCTATGGGCGAATGTTGCGGTTCTTTGGCAATCAGGGTAATCAACAAACAAGGCAACATAAAACTTGCGGTGATGATAAACACTATTTGCCAAGGGTAATGATCTGCTAAAAATAGCGATAATCCACCAGGAATGAGCCCCGCAATGCGATAAGCATTCACGTGAATGGAATTACCCAAACCGAGCTCATTGTCGCTTAAAAGCTCGCGGCGAAACGCATCAATCACTATATCTTGTGTTGCTGAGAGAAATGCCAACACAATCGAGAGAAGTGTGATGGCACCAATATCTTGCACAGGATCAAAAAAGCCGTAGCTGATTAAAATCAGAAATAACCCGATTTGTGAGAGAAAAATCCAACTACGACGACGCCCTAAAAAAGAAGGAAAATAGCGATCTAATAAGGCAGCCCAAAGAAATTTCCAAGTGTAAGGCAGAGATGTGAGCGTAAAAGCCGCAATGGTTTTGATGTCTAAACTCATCGAGGTAAACCACGCGGGCAAAAGCTGAATCAGCACGAAAAGTGGCAAGCCCGAACAAAAACCTGTGTAGAGGCAAAGCAACATATTCTTTGTGAAAATTCGTTGCCAGATAGATGGTTGATAAGATGGGGAAGCGGTCATTTTTTCTTCTATTTTGTAAAATTAAATTGGGCGTGTTCAACACGCCCCTACGATATATTAACCCTACTATATTAACCTTTATATCCATTCGGGTTATTTTTTTGCCAATTCCACGTATCACGCATCATTTCATCTAAGCCGTGTTGTGTTTTCCAGCCTAGCTCTTCCCATGCTTTTTGCGGATTTGAATAGCAAGTCGCAATATCCCCTGGGCGGCGATCGACTAATTTGTATGGCACTTCAATATTGTTCGCTTTTTCGAACGCTTTCACCATATCTAACACAGAGTAACCTACGCCCGTGCCAAGGTTATAAATGTGACAGCCTGCATCATCTTGGTGTTTTTCTAGTGCTTTTAAGTGACCTAATGCTAAATCTACCACGTGAATATAGTCACGCACGCCTGTGCCATCGTGGGTATCGTAATCGCTACCGAATACAGAAAGCTCTTTCAATTTGCCGACTGCCACTTGGCTGATGTATGGCAACAAGTTGTTTGGAATACCGTTTGGATCTTCACCAATTAAGCCACTTGAATGAGCACCGACTGGGTTGAAGTAGCGCAAAATAACAGCACTTAATTGTGGGAAAGCTTTCACCGTATCTTCTAAAATACGTTCTACCATATATTTTGACGTACCGTATGGGTTAGTTGTACCGCCTACTGGGCAAGATTCTACAATTGGGATAATTTGCGGATCGCCATACACCGTTGCAGATGAGCTGAATACAATCGTATTCACGCCTGCTTTAAGCATCTCTTCAACTAATACAATAGAACCAGTTACATTATTTTGATAATAACGCAATGGCTCACGCACGCTTTCGCCCACTGCTTTTAAGCCCGCAAAATGGATTACCGATTCGATTTTATTTTCTGCAAAAATTTTGCGTAAAATACCACGGTCTAACACATCACCTTTGTAAAAAGGCACTTTTTTGCCCGTGATTTTTTCAACACGCTCAAGTGAAATTTCAGATGAATTGCTTAAATTATCTAACACCACCACTTCTCGGTTTGTATTCAATAATTCAACAATAGTATGCGAGCCGATATAACCTGCACCACCAGTCACTAAAATTGCCATAAAAAACTCCTTGTATGAATAATTTGGCTTATTTTACCCCGATTTTATTAAATAATCTTTGATTTTGTGCTAATTTAGTCACTCATTTTTTTACTCTGAGATCCCTATGTTAAAGCTACTCAAAGCACTCTACCGTGTGTTCCGTTGTATTCGTGAAGGCGTGGTAACACTCTTCTTCCTACTGTTCGTAATGATCAGCTTTGCTTTTGTGTCATTGCTCAGTTCATTTAACGGTAAGGCTGAAACTGAAGCCATGGCAACCTTTGACCATGGTGCATTAGTGCTCAATTTAAATGGTTATTTGGCAGATAATCGCGAAGAATACCCCGATTTCTACCGCTTGTTAGAAGCCGAAATGGGCAACGAGCAACCGCAAAAATACTCGACTTTTGACGTTGCGAATGCCATTCGTCAAGCGAAAGTTGATGAAAAAATTACAGGACTGGTATTAGATTTAGCTAAATTCGAAGGTGGGGATTATCCTTCACTTGATTATCTTGGCAAGCTGCTCGAAGATTTTCAAGCATCAGGCAAACCCGTGATTGCAATTGGTCACAGTTTCAGCCAAAAACAATATTATTTGGCGAGCTTTGCCGATCAAATTTACCTTAACAACGCTGGAACGGTGGAGTTGGAAGGCTTGAAATATAGCACACTCTATTTCAAATCGTTATTCGATAAAATTGAAGCAACGCCATATATTTTCCGTGTGGGCACTTATAAATCTGCAGTTGAACCACTTATTCGCGATGAAATGTCTGTAGAAGCCAAGCAAAATGCGACCGCTTGGTTGTATCCAATGTGGCAAAATGTAAAAGAGAAATTGGCAGAAAATCGAAAAATTTCTGCCGAAAATATCGTCCCGCCATTAGATAAACTGATTGAGATGCGAAAACAAACCCAAGGCAATGAAGCTGATTTTGCGTTAAAGCAACAATTCGTGACCTATATCAACAGTCAAGCGGAAATTCGTCAAGCACTCGCGGATAAATTCGGAGCAGACGAAAAAAAAGGATTCAAATCCATTGATTACCAAGATTACGCAAGCGGTCTTATTGATCGTTTTAATCACAAAGGTGAAAACAAAATCGCTGTAGTCAATATTGAGGGCGAAATCACAATGGGTGAAAGCCTAGAAAACACAGCGGGAGCAGACACCATCATTGCTCAACTGCAAAAAGTGAAGCAAGATAAAAGCGTGCGAGGATTAGTACTCCGTATCAACAGCCCTGGTGGCAGTGCCTTAGCTTCGGAACTGATTCGCCAAGAAGTAGAGGCAATCCAAAAATCAGGCATTCCTGTCGTTACATCAATGGGTGGAATGGCAGCTTCAGGTGGTTATTGGATTGCCGCGACAAGCGATAAAATCTTAGCTGACAAAAACACGCTTACAGGCTCAATTGGCATCTTCGGTGTAATGTTCAATTTAGAAAAAACCGCGAAAAATTTAGGCGTGCGAGAAGATGGTATCGCTACCTCGCCATTGGCGGAAATCAGCAGTTTGAAACCGCTATCTGATGATCAGAAAACGCTAATTCAAATGAGCGTAGAACAAGGCTATCGAGAGTTTTTAGATTTGGTCAGCCGTGGGCGCAACATTGCCAAAGCCGATGTAGATAAAATCGCTCAAGGGCAAGTTTGGTTAGGTGCGGTTGCCAAAGAGAAAGGATTAGTAGACCAACTTGGTGATTTTGATGATGCATTATATGCAATGAGCAAGTTACTGAAGCAACAACACTCAGAAGACACACCAGCTTACGAAAAATTGATACCACAATGGTTTAGTGACCGTGATGAATCTCTTTTTGCCGAACTTTCACGCAGTTTCAACAGCAAAATGCAAGTCAGCTTTGCCAAATGGTTAAACCTTCCGATCGCCAAACAAGCGGACGATTTTACTCAAACTTTTGCAAAATTTAACGATCCACAATATCGTTATTTGTATTGTTTGCAGTGTGGGATAGTTAACTAACTCAAATCTCACTCATCATATAAAAGAGGCTTAAATCTTATTGATTTAAGCCTCTTTTAGGCTTCATCATCTTTGCATTAAATATGCGTTACCACCCAACAATTATGAATATGTGGGTTGCGTTCAAAATCTAGCGGAAGCGTTTTTTTCGAGATATTTTCCGCTTTTAAGCCTAACTCTGCTAAGCCTTCCATATCCATTTTAAAGCCACGTTTATTGTTTGAGAAAATAATCGTGCCGTCTTGGGTAAGAATGCGTTTGAGTTGGCTCATTAGTTTGATATGGTCGCGTTGCACATCCCAACTTTCATTCATTCGTTTTGAGTTAGAGAATGTTGGCGGATCAACAAAAATAACTTCAAAACGTTCACGACATTCCGACAACCATTGCAAGCAATCGGCTTGGAATAAGCGATGATTTCTTAATGGAATTTCGTTAAGTTCTAAATTCTGCTCTGCCCAGTTAAGATAAGTGTTTGACATATCCACCGTTGTGGTCGCTTTTGCCCCTTGTAATGCCGCATGCACCGTTGCTGAGCCTGTGTAAGCAAATAGATTGAGGAAGGTTTTGCCCTTTGCCATTTCACTCACCATTTTACGCGTTAAGCGGTGATCTAAAAACAAACCTGTATCAAGGTAATCGGTAAGATTCACCCACAATTTTGCCCCATATTCATTTACGTAGAAATAGTCGCCTTTATTTGCCAATTTTTCGTATTGGTTCGTGCCTTTTTGTTTTTGACGTACTTTAAGCACTAATTTGTTGGTTTCTACTCCTGTCACATAAAGTGTTGCGGAAACCGCATCCAACAAGCGTTGTCGAGCTTTTTGTTCATCAATATTTTTTGGTGCTGCATATTCTTGCACCACAATGTAATCGCCATATCTGTCCACTGCTAAATTATATTCTGGCAAGTCGGCATCATATAATCGATAAGCATCTAAGCCTTGTTGCTTCGCCCATTTTTCAATTTTCTTGATGTTTTTGGCAAGGCGATTTGCGAAATCTGTCGCCACTTGCTGCTCTGGTTTAAATTCCAATTCATTTTGTTCTGTGTTTTCAATACGTTGCGTGATGGAGTAGTTTTTTTGCACGCAATCAAGCGGTCCATTTTTCGCTTTAAATTGACGAGCTGAACGCAAACGCAAGCAGTTGAGTAATTCAGGTTCGCCGCTGAAAATCGAAGCGTTCCAGCCTGTAAATTGCTGTTTTAAACGCTGACCAAACACCGAATAAAGGGCGATTAGTGCAGGTGTTGTGCCTAAACGCTCACCATAAGGTGGGTTACAAATCACCGTACCGGTTTGCTCTGGGCAAGGATTTTTAAGGGAAGCAATATCGCCTTGTTGCCAGAGAATTGCCTCGCCAATGCCTGCATTGATCGCATTTTGTTTAGCTTTTTGCAGCACGCGATGATCGAGATCAAAACCAAAAAATTGACCGCTTGTCAGTGCTTTTTCGGCTGATTTTGCTTCATTCCAAACTTCATCCCAAAGTGCCATATCGTGCCCTTTCCACGCGTGGAAGCCCCAATGCTTACGCTGAATCTGAGGAGCAATATTTGCCTGCATTTGAGCAGCCTCAATCAGTAACGTGCCTGAACCACACATCGGATCAACCAATGGCGTACCTTGTTGCCATCCAGAGCGTAATACAATTGCTGCAGCTAAAGTTTCACGCAATGGCGCTTTGCCTGTGTCTGAACGATAACCACGCATATGCAAGGCTTCGCCACTTAAATCAAGCGAAATGACTAAATCATCACGGTTTAGATAGACATGAATACGTACATCTGGGGCAATTTTATCCACAGCAGGGCGTTCAAAGCCTTTACGTTCGAAGTAGTCTACGATGCCATCTTTCACACGCATCGCACCGAATTGAGTGTTGCGAATTTCATGGTTTGTGCCGTTGAAATCAATGAAAAATGTATCACGAGGATCGAAAAGTTCCGCCCAGTTGTAGCCTACTACGGAAGCATATAAATCTAAATCGCTAAAGATTTTTGTGGTAACTAACGGCAGTAAAATGCGAGAAGCTAAACGGCTATGAAGTAAGGCTTGATACACGCCTTTTTGCGTGGTAGTAAAATGCACGCCGCCTTGAGCAACTTTACAGCTTGCGCCACAAATTTGTTCTAGCTCAGTTTTGAGCATCTCTTCAAAGCCACGTGCTGCAGTGGCAAAATAGGTTGTTTGAGTAGTCATAAATCATTCTTTTAATCAAAATTTGGGCTATTATAGCGGAACAAGCGGTTAAAAACTTACAAAGTTTTGCAATTTTTATTGGTAAGAAGATGGCGATTTTTTAGCCTAGATCAAAAAGAGTGCAATCTACCCAAAATGGGTAACTTGTTTTGGGTAATGAGAGTGAGAAAATAGTCATCTTAATTAGTGTGTAATAAATATGAGGCAAGAAATGACTGAACCTTATAAAATTCTTTTAATTGATGATCACCCTTTAATGCGTAAAGGAATGCGTCAAATTCTTGAGCTCGAAACGGATTTTGTAGTAGTTGGGGAAGCGAGCAATGGCTCAGAGGGTATTGCTAAAGCGTTAGACCTGCAGCCAGATTTGATTATTTTGGATCTGAATATGAAAGGCATTTCAGGCTTGGATACTTTGCGTTCATTGCGTGCTCACGATGTAGATGCTCGCGTAGTGGTGCTTACTGTGTCGGACGAACAATCTGATATTTTAGCACTAATGGATGCGGGCGTGGATGGCTATTTATTGAAAGATAGTGATACGGCAGAACTGATTGAAAATATCCAAAAAGCTGCACGTGGTGAAATGGCATTAAGCGAAACCGTGCGTCAGCATTTGCTTCGTCAACCAGAAAGCGATCCACTTTCACAACTTACCGATCGTGAATTAGATGTTTTACAATGGATTGCAACAGGAATGTCGAACAAACAAATTGCCGCTCAGCTTTTTATTTCTGAAGAAACGGTGAAAGTGCATATCCGTAATTTACTTCGGAAATTAAATGTACATTCACGCGTTGCTGCAACAGTGCTTTACTTAGCTCAACAAAAAGGCTAATATTCGCCTCTTTTTTGAACAAGAGGATGGCAGACAATGGCGTTGTTGATTACCGCAAAATGTACCAACTGTGATATGTGTTTACCTGAATGCCCGAATGAGGCAATTTCGGTGGGTGATGAGATTTATGTTATCGATCCGTTGCTTTGTACAGAATGCGTTGGGCATTATGAAAAGCCTACTTGCCAGAAAGTCTGTCCGATTACCAACTGCATTATTACTGATAGCAATCATCAAGAAACCCAAGAAGAACTTTGGGAGAAGTTTGTGTTGATTCATCATGCGGATCAGCTGTAATTCTTAATCAATGAAACACCGTAAGCAAATGCAAGCAGTGTTTTTTGTTGCTCATTTTTCAATATGTATTGAGCATATTTACGGAGGCAAATTTGAAAAAAAGTATTTACGATACCCCCATCTTTTTTGAACGCTATCAGCAGTTACGCCATAACCCTATCAGTATGAATGAAGTTGTTGAAAAACCTACGATGTTTGGAATGTTACCTGAATTAAAAGGCAAAAAGGTTCTCGATCTTGGTTGTGGAATGGGTGAGCACCTTGCTTATTATTTAGAGCAAGGTGCAAGTCAGGTTGTTGGATTAGATTTATCTGAGTTGATGCTTCAAAAAGCGAAAGAAACGCTGTCTAAGCATTGGCAAGAGGGGCATAATTTTAAGCTCTATTGTTCGCCGATGGAATCTCTCGATCAAATAACTGAAAATCAGTTTGACCTCGTTGTGAGTTCTTTTGCATTTCACTATATCGATGATTTTTCGGATTTACTTGCAAAAATCTCAGCAAAAATGGCCGCTTACGGCACACTTCTTTTTTCACAAGAGCACCCTATTGTAACTTGCTATCAAGATGGTTATCGCTGGGAGAAAAATGAACAAAAACAACAGGTTGCATATCGCCTAAATTATTATCGTGATGAGGGAGAGCGTAGCCGAAACTGGTTTCAACAATCTTTTAAAACTTATCATCGTACAATGGCAACCATCTTTAACCAACTCATTCGAGCCGGCTTTGACATCGCTCAAGTAGAAGAACCTATGCTTGCCGATAAACCAGAATGGCATAACGAGTTTAAAGATTTACAACATCGCCCACCACTTTTATTTGTCAAAGCGGTAAAAAATAACATTGTTTCGTAAAATCTGACTAAGGCATCTATGGCATAATCTCGCTATAATACGTTTATTGATTTTATGCGAAAAAAACCGAGATTATGCCACAACCTCATTCTACTATTCAGTTATCTCTCGAAATCTTACGTTTCATTCCTAAAAAAGGGGCAATCACTGCCGAGCAAGTTCATCAAAAACTCTCCGAACTCGGAATAAAACGTGAACTTCGCACCATTCAACGCCAAATGAAAAAGCTCTGCGAGCAGTTTGACATTGAATGCGATGAACGTGATAGGCCTTATGGATACCGCTGGAAACCAAATGCAAAAGGTATTGATTTGCCGATTTTAAACGAGCAGCAATCTCTTGTTTTAATGCTTACCAAGCAGTATCTCAATGGTATTCTCCCCGCTAGCATTATGAGCTCAATGGAGGGGTTCTTCCAACAAGCGGAATATAATCTGGTTTACGACAGCCACAAAAAATCGGGAGCAGAATGGCTTGATAAAGTCGCCATTGCACCAACTAGCCAACCCCTTTTGCCTGCTAAAATTAAACCGAAGATTTTCACAGAAATTAGCACCGCACTTTATAACAACCGCCTATTAAATGTGCATTATCGCAATCAAGCGGGCAAAGAACACAAAGCAGACGTTAAACCGCTCGCCCTTGTGCAGCAAGGGGCAGCACATTATTTAGTAGTGCAATATGAAGATGGCAATATTTTCCATCTTGCCCTGCATCGTTTTCTCAATGCTACTGCAACCACGTTCACTTTTGAACGCCCAAAATTCAACCTAAAACATTATCTCGCTGAACAACATTTTGGTTTCGGTAACGGCAAGAAAATCCGTCTGACTTTTCGGATTGGTAAGCCTTATGGTTTCCATTTAACCGAAACGCCGTTGTCCACTGATCAAGAAATCACAGACGAAGGCGAAACTTATTTAGTTCGTGCAACAGTGGTGGAAAGTGAGATGCTGAATTGGTGGATTGCGAAGTTTGGGGAGGAGATTGATGAGATTGGAAGGGAATATCTTTAATGCGACAGAATTTGTCGCCTAAATATGTTAATCTATTTATTATTTAAACACTGGAGTAAATGATGAAAACAACCAAAATTTGGTGTATTGGTGGAAGAGGATTGAATAGCCTTGCTCGTCTGCGTGAGAATTTTCCTACTGCGGAATATTGTGTTGTAGATAGCGTTCAAGAGAACTTAGAAAATTTGGATACAACCACCGTGTTATTAGAAAAGTCTGAAGTTAAACAAAAAACAATGTTTGGAGGATTTTTTAACGCATTATGTAAGAGTGAGCCTAAATCTAAGCCAATCGTGCTTGTTGAACCTCATTTTGCAGAAATTATTGAAAAGCTACAAGGCTGTAAAAAGTTAATCTTGGTGGCTGGTTTAGGTGGAGACACAGGTTCAGTTGCAACACCAGCAATCGCAAAATTGGCTAAACAACAAGGTTGTACTGTTATTGCAGCAGTAACGACACCTTTCATTTATGAAGGTGAAATACGAACGAAAGTAGCGCAGCAAGCCTTGCAAGAATTGAAGGATTACACTGATGAGTGCATTGTTGTTGGTAATCAAGAAATGTTGATTTTACCGAAAAATATATCAATGCAAGATGCTTTTGCTGAAATGGATAATATCACAGTGGCAAAGTTAAAAGAGCATATCTAGCTTTTTAACGACACAAAACGTCGCTCACTCCCCTAAAATACCTTTCGTCAAAAGACGAAAGGTATTTTTTATGGAGCGATAATATGTCAAACGTAGAAACAGTGCAAAAAGGGTATAAGTTAAATTCGCCAACAGTATCAAATTACACTGAAAAAATGATGCTAAAAGTGTTGTTTGAACATAAAGGATTAGAAACGCTTTTTGAAGAAGCTCGGTGGAACAGTGATGAGGTGGCACAAGCATTAAGATTATCCAATAAATTGGAGCAAGAAGAAAAATTACCTGAAATCGTGGCGGAGTTATTAAAACCACGCTATGAAATATTACAGAAGATGCCTACATTTTCTGATAAAAATGTAAAGCAAAAATAAAGGCAAACAATGTTTGCCTATGATGTTTATTTTAAACCGTTTTCACTTATTCCCGCTTTTGTGCTAAAAAATAATCCAGCAAAGCCGAAAACAAAGAAACTTATTGCAGAATAATATACTAACTGAATGCAATTTAAGACAGGCATATTTTCATTATTAAATGTAAGAACATCGCCTAAGGTAAAAGCATATCCAACACTTAATGAAAAAAGCACGATAATTTTTCCAATTGTTCTTTCTATATTCATTACTTTTAATCCAAATAATGCAATTAAAAGTAAAACTATAAGAATTACAGAACTAATAAATAGATCATTCATTTTACTATTTCTTAATTTTTTCTAACACTTCGCAACCATAAGAATAGCCATTTTTACAAGATTTTTGAAACCATAATATTGCTTTCTTTTTGTTCTTCTTAGCGAAATAACTATAGCCGAGAGTAAATTGAGCCGATGAAATAGTCTCTTGGTTGAATTCGGTAATAGGTGCGTTTGCTACAGGTTCAGCATATTCTATAGCTTTAGAATAATTACCTTTTTGCATTTCATACACTGCCTGCAGGTTGAGTTCCACTCTTACTGCTTCTATTTTTGCTTGTGCAGCAGTCAATCCATTAGCGTAAGTAGGTACACTCATTAATGATAAACCGAGTAATGTTGTAGTAACAGTTATTTTAAACTTGTTCATTTTTCATTCCTTATTATAGAAAATTTCTTAGCAAGATGTTTTGTGTTATCTCTGTAAAGAGATAACACCAGTAAGTATACTTACTGGCAAATTGGCTATAAAAAGCGTATAAAAAACAGCGATTACTGGCTTATATAAAGATGGAAATATCATAGATGGCACAGTAAATTGATCTGCACCCCTAAATATCCCCCTAAAATTCTTGGCTGTATAGATATTATGTGAGATGCCAAAAGGCAATAAAAAGGCTTTAAAGCTAGTAAAATAAAGGATTCGTAAAGGGCTTTTGGATTTAGTGAGATGTTGAGAAAAGTTTAATTGAGTGGTCGGACTCGAACAAAGTTTAATAAATCCTTGTGTTTCAAGGCTTGCGGACGATTCGATAAAATCAAAAGGGATCATTAAAGGGATCATCTTTATAAAATGCTCATTATTCAGGCGGTAGAATATAGCCGTTTTTCTATTTTTCTCAATCTGTTCATTTTTCCATAATCTGCCCGCTTGTCGGTTCGTGTCCTACTTTAGTGATGCTTAAAACGGGCGATACCCCTCTTTTTTCCCCTCCCGTTCATCTCAAAACTACTGTATAAAATTTTGCAAAAAATACTTTTTTTCAGGATATATAAAAAAACTCTGTGTTCATGTGTTCACGCCATAAAAAGTATCTTCAAGCCTTGTGCCACAAGGGTTTAATTGAACACAAAAATTTTGTACTCACTCTGTGTTCAATGGTCTCTTTTTTTGTCCTCACAAAATAGACTTTTTCTGATTTTGTCCTCAATACCCTTTATTTTGTCCTCAATACCCTTTATTTTGTCCTCAATATCCTTTATTTTGTCCTCAATTTTCCTTTTTTGTACTCAATGAAATTTAATAAATCTTTATTTTTCAAATACTTATATAAGTTTAAATACTTTGAGTACAATGAGTACAATAAAAAACAGATATATTTTAAATTTATTTTCCTTTTTGGCTAGAAATTGTATATAAAAAAGCATTTCATACAGTATTGTACAAAATGCCTTTTAAACGTTTTGAGGTATTATTCGCCGTCTTCTTCTAGGTGGTAAACCACGTAACAAAAAGGGGGCGGATCTGATAGTTTTCTGGAAATTTTACGCTGATAGGGGCGTTCTTTATCTTTTAGTTCATCATCTAAAATTTTGGCATTGCCTAACGCTCTTAAAATTACCTCTTTAGCTCTGCCTTTGGTTACCTCTTTGAAGACTTTAGGATAAATTAAAAAATGCTCTTTTTTGGTTGTCTGCTGATACTAACATTTTATAGCCTGCAATCGTTCGCCCCGTGGGTTTTGCTCCTTGTTTATAGTCTGCATAAACCTCTATAAAATCCGTGTGCTGTGCTTGCTGTAGCCAACCGTTAAACTGTTCTATGATGTTCGTCTCTTCTTTGCTTCGTGTGCCAAAAATCGCAATCCAGCTATTAAAGCATTTAATCATCGCTTCACGGTTCTCGGTTTCCGTCCAGCCTGTCAAAAATCCCGCTAATTGTAAGGCGGTCTCTAAAATAGCAAAGTTATTTACTACTCGTTGCACTTGGCTATCTGCTTCTTTCGGCAAGCGTTCCAGCCATAACGCCTTATAGCGTTTAAAGGCTTCTTTTACCTCTGCTTTATGGTCAATGATAAATTTAAGCCATTCTCGCCCTAAAATGCCGTACTGTTCCGTTACGGCTTCGTTCAAGTGGTCTGCGTGCTCTTTTGCGGTTTTGAACTGGTGTAAATGGCTGGGCTCTTCCATTGGAATATTTAACAAGCGAACAAGGCTACCCGCTTGGATATTTCGCCCCTTGCTTTGTAAAAAGCCCTCTAAATCAATTTCGCCTGTAGATAAGGCTGTTATTTTCCATTTGCTGATCTGTTGGTTTCCCCCGTCCTTTTTCCCTCTGGTTCTACCCGTTTCATTGAAAAGCAAATAGGCGGTTTGTTCTAAATCGTCAAAGTTTTTACACTGCCCGATTTCGTCTAGCGTTAAAAAATTGTCGTTTCGGCTCTGGGCGTTGTTCATCATTGCTACGGGTGTTTGATTCCATTTCTGATCTAATCCCTCGGGGTTTCCCCATACACTGTTAGCAATGTTTAAAGCGGTAGTTTTGCCTTTTGAACTGTCGTTATAAAGGTGTACCCCGAAAGATTTAGCATTTACCAGTTTTAATAATGGACTCGCCAGCGAACAACCAACGGCAAGCATCATAAACGCATTATTTCGAACATTCGCCCCGATTGCGTTTTGCCAACCTTCTAACGTGCCTTTTGTTTGGTAGGGGTTTTCCCCGTCATTCTGATTTTTGAATAACACGGGCGGGGTTGCCTGCCCGATAACCTCGCCACTCGGTAGCAAATACGCCTCATTTTTCCATCCTGTTATCTCTGTAACCGTCCATTTTCTTTCGTGGTTGCCGTTAAAATGGAAGTGATCAGCTAATTTGTTTAAATAGCTTTCATTTGTCATTTTTAAGCCGTATTTCTGCATAATTTCCCACCCTGCCGATTTACCAAAAGAGGAAAGCGGGATCGCCTCTGTATGCGGTTTATTGCGTTGTGGGTGCATCCATTAAAAAATATAATACGCCTCTCCGCTTTCGTTGTATCCCTCGCCTTTAAGCGTAAGCGGTGAGCAAGTCCATTTTTCACGCTCAGATAAAACTTCGCCCGTCTCTTTGTCAATTTTCGGGATAATGTAAAAAAAGCCTTTTACGCCATTTACCTCCCGTTCATCAAAATAGGGCGTATTTTTCTCGATTTTTTGCTGTTGCTCTTCTAAATATTGCAACATCACGGGCGATACATCGCCATTTCTGATACGCTGAACAAAATCCGCAAAATAACCGCTAATTTGTTCCCCGTTTTCATCGTTGAGCGGTTGACCTGCATTATCAAAAAATCGGATTACTTCAATATTTGGGGCGTTGTAGGCAATCGCCACGGCTAATAAATCTAGCTCTCTTTGCGTTACTTCGCCCAACTTGTAAAAGCTGATCGCCTTGCATTCGTTGCCCTCTGGGGCGAATTGAATATAAGGCAAGTTTTCAAGCTCTTGTTTGCCCACTAATACAGCTTTATGATTGGGATTCAGTTTCAACAGTTCGACTAAAACAAGCTCACGCCCGATTTTATTATAGGGTTCGGCTTCTGTGCCAATCATTGCAATAATTTCATCAAATTTGCCCGCTTGTTGGAGTTTGGCAAAACGTGCCATTTTTGCCCGTTGGTTTAATTTCATTTTTTCGCTTCTCTCTGGTGTGTCTGTGTGAATACTTTGAGGAATTGCCCCCGCTTTTTTAAAAGTAGGGGCGTAGATGTATCTAAATTGATGCTTTTTTATTCATTTCGGCTCTGATGCTTTCTCTTAAAATCTGATATTGCTCAACCGCAAATAAATGGTAAATTTTACCCATCTGCTGTAAGCCTGATAAAAAGGTTCGCCCTTCTTTGCTGTCGCTCATCGGCAAAAATCCATCGCTTGTAAATTCCATAATATGCAGTAATGTACCCTGCGTTTCTAAAATACAATCGAATGTGTAAAGCTGATTCTCTAAATCTCCCGCTCGCTCTACACAAATAGGCATCAAAACATCATCTTGATAAAATGGCTTTTTGCTGTTGTTTTCGGTTTGGTCGGTGCTTAGTGTGTTAAAGTTTTTCATGGTGTTTTATCCTTTCTATCTGCGTTTTTTGCCTTTCTGGTTGCGTTTTGTGTGCTGTTTCAGTTGCTGTCGAATTTCGTTTAAGCATTGAAGTAATAAATAATCGTCTGCTATTACCCCAAAAAACGCCCATTTTTGGTGTTCGGTCATTGCATCGTTTTCGCCTGTTGCGTTTAGGGCGTGCAACTGGTTCGCAACAATATAAAACGTGTTCGCCTTTTCATGTTGCTCGTTGCCCGCTAGCTCTAACTGCTCGCTCATTGCGTATAAATCACGCTCTAAGCGTTGCCATTTGTCGCCCATTGCGTTGGCTTTGGTCGGTGTGCAAGCAGTCGAATTTTGCGGGTTATTTGCGTTTTTGTGCCATTTTGTAACCGCTTGTAATTGGCTAAATAGGCTTTTTATGCTCTCTTCGATACAGAATAGCGTTTCTGTATTTTCGTCTTCGTCTATTTGCTCTTTGCTGTTGTTCCAGTGGACTTTTATTCCGTAGGCTTCTAAGACTTCAATTGTCTCTTTCATCCCGTTCACTAAATGCATGAATTCGGCTATATTTTGTACATTAAGCATAGACATACCCCTTTTTGCGATAGCAGAAAATAACGGGGTCGGCAAATTTCGCCCGTGCCTCTTCGTATGAAGACGCACCAACGGTTACACGGATTTTTGATCGGATAAATTGGAAGGTATACAACATCTTACGCCCCCTTTCTGCTTTCATGGTGGGCGTTCAATGCCATAAACAAGGCGATTTCTGCCCGCTCTGTTTTGGTGGGCTTGCGTAAACGCCATTTTCTGTTGCAAACGGTGTGTAATGGTGGGAAAAATGCCGTTTCTTGAAAGCGTTGAAAGGCTTTAAGCGGTTTTTCTACCACTAAACGCCATTCGGGGTGAAGGCTTAAACGGGCTTGTAAACTGTTTTCAGCTTCAATGCGTACAATTTCGGTATGATTATTTTGAAAGCGGTCTTTCGCTAGGAAGAGATAGATCATTTCTGATAGCTCCATTTTTGATTTTAAGGAACTATCACTTACACTTTCCACGGTGTTGGGTGATAGCGTTTTGCGGGGTGGAAAAACTGCCAAAAATGGTAAACAGTCAAGGGCGAACCTTGCCCACAAAACGCCATCATTGAGAAGATCAAGCCTTTTATAGCTTGCTTTTGATGTGTTTGTGCTACGAATAAAAAAACACGCTTGAGGCGTGCTATCATTCGCCATTTTTGGAACAGGGTTTCCACGCCCTGCGGTTGATTTTGCAACCGTGGGAATAGAATAGGGCGAACGGGTTTTACTCGTCAATGATTTTTTTGCAAAAGCGGGGTTATCTGTTGATAACTTCGCCTTTTGCATGTATAATTGTACACAAAATCTTGATTCTAGTCTCATTTTTTTAAAATCCTTAGTTTCTTTTTTGGGAAAAGTGTTAAGAATGCCCCGCTCGTTTAGCCTTTCGAGTGGGGTATTTTTTTACGCTCTAAATAGGGCAATTAGCTCCCCAATTGCTTTTACAAAATTAGGCGATTGCCAAAAAAGCAAAGCGATAAAAATCCCTAAACTACAAGCGATTAAGAAAAATTTAATGCCTGCCATTAGCTGCAAGCCTGCTTTGTCTGCCCCTTGTTCGCTCATCTTTCCCCCAATATTTAAATTTGAATTTATATCGAATATAAACCGCAAAATGCTTTTAGTGCCTTGCGGTTTCTCTTGTTGCATTGCACGCCCAAAACGTTTTAAGCGTGTATCTTTCTTCCGCTTGCTCATTATTGATAACGGGCTGATACGGCTTGCCGTGCTTGCTGTCGTTCGAGTGGTGTTTTCTCTCTGGCTCTCTCTTTTGCTTTTGCCTCTGCCTCTTCATCAACAAATAGCCATTTCTGCCCGCTTGCATCGTGCTTCAATTGGTTGAGCCGTTCTTCATTCGTAAGCGGGCGTTTTCCTGTCTCTTTTAGCTGTTCTTTCTCGTTTTTCTCCCATCGTGTCACTTCTGGGCAATCGATATAAACCGCTCTTTTCACGTTGGTCAGCTGCCCGATAAATTCGGCTTTTAGCTGTCCGCAACTTGGGCAATTTACTGTAGCTTGAACCAGTAAAAGGCTAGGCCTTACGCTGGTTCTGGTGTTCGTTTTACTTCCGCAAAACGGGCAAAAAATCTCTATTGCCATCTATTCCTCCTCTTTGGTTTGTTGTTGCTGTTCGCTTAAAAATTTCGCTACATCGCTATAAAGCCATCTTGTCATTCTGCCCAGCTTGAGCGGTTTAGGAAAATTCCCCTCTGCTGTTTTTCGGTAAATCGTAGAACGATTGACTTTTAACATTTCGCATAAATCGGCAATCGTTAGATATTGCGGTAAAAATACCGCTTTCATTGCTTCCATATTCCTCCCCGTAGGTTGTTGTTGGTGTCTTTTATTGTTGTTTGTTGTTGCTTGTTGTCGTGGTGGATTTTAGAGGTGGGGGGAATAAAAAAGTGGGAATTCCCATTTTTTTCGGGAATTCCCACTTCTCCTTTTGTTGTGGTTAGCTGTTTTTATACCAGTTTAATAGTGTTTTATCGCTTGGGATAATTAAATTCTTGCTTTCGAACGTGTCTATATTCTCTCGTTTACATTTCTCTAGCCTTGTGCCTAGTCTTCCGCTTCTAAGCTCTCTTCTTGCCTCTTCTTCGGTGGTAATGCCATAATCCATAAAGAGTAGCGTTTTTATAAAATTGATTTGGTTTTCTTTTACGGTGTTAGATATTTTCGGCTGTTGGTTGAATTTATCCCACTCTTTCTGAATATCTATATTTGTTTCGCCTGTTAAGAATTGTTCTAGGTGTTCTTTTGTAATAACTAAATCTTTTGATTTTATATTAAATATATTTCCTTCACTTAAAATAATATTAATATATAACTCTGCATCTTGATTTATAACTTTTGAGTTATTGCAAGTGTATTCGCTAATTTTTTTATTTAAATTTACAATAGCACCAAAATCTTCCTTTAAAGTTTCATTTGTAGAGCTGTGAAATCCTGTATAATGGACTAAAGAGAATAATCCACTCATACAACAGAAATCATTATTTTCGATAAATGATTTAAGTTTATTGTTTAGATTGAACTCTAAACCTAAATTACTCATAGATTCATTTGTTATATATAGAAAATTAAGTGCTTTAACGCTTCTTTCTCCTATGATTTTATTTGAATCATATATTGTAAAATGCTCTACATCATCAAAACTAAAACAACAATTTCCAACTGATAAAAAACCATAGTTAATAGTTACATTTATACTAATTTCTAATTTCCCTATATTCCAAAAATGAATTAAATCCTCTATTTCTATTTCTTCCCCTGTTCTTTTCTTTATTTCTTTAATCGCTCCCTCAAGACTAAACCATTCTCTTTCGGGTAAACGATATTTTTTATTTTCCATTGCTTCTTTCTCCGTGTGTAAGTGTCGATTTTATTATAGCAAAGAGGCAATAAAAAAGGCTTACAAAATGTAAGCCTGTGTTTTAGTGGTGTTTCTGTTGGTTGTATTCCTTAGCGATTTTTAATGCCTCTTTGCTGGATAGCTTGCCCATCTGATACAAGTGTTCGATAAATTCCGCTCTGGTGGTATCATTCAGTAGGCTGTCCAACTGCTTAAAAATCTCTTCCTTGTTGGTTTTGTTGTCGGTGTGCGTGTGTCGCATTCTTTAGTTCTCCCAAAACTCGATGAAGCATTCGCCCGCTTGTTCTTCTGTGGTCGCTTTGGGCGGTGGTTCGCCCTCTGCTGTAATGATTTGATAAGCCTCATTCTCTTCGATTTCGCCTTGCTCTAAGAGATTTAAAACAAGCTGAATTTTTTCAATAAACTCGAGGCTTTCGGCTTCTTGTAGATAGCGGTTAATTTCTGCCATTATTCTGCAAGCTCGATATTTTCAAGTAAGCAGCAAGCATCAAAATTTTCTACAATAAAATCAATATTAAATGAAAAATAGTGGCTTAGCATGTCGAATTCTGGCTCTTCAATAAATCCCCGTCTGATGTTGTTACGGTGGACATATAAGGCGAGGTTATCCAATCGAGTGAGTAAAATCGCATTCGGTGGAAAGTGTGGAACGGTGATCGCCTTACAACCTCCTATAAGTTTTTGTAAGCGAGTAATGAATTGTCCTTCTAGCTCGTCTTTGTTGTTCTCAATCGCTTCATCTTCAATTACGTTACGCCCGCAAATTGCAATTAAATCGCCGTCTGCATAAATTGGTTTGATCTGCATCAAGCCTGCTTTAATCGCCTTTGAAATGGTTTTATACTTTCCGCTTTCACCAATTACGCCCACGTTTAGCACGCCTTGCCCGCTATTTTGTGCGGCGTGATCTCTGATTTTCTGTAACCAACCTTTTTGCACGTCTTGACAATGTAGGGCTGTGTCTGGGCTTGAGTTGTCTGCTCTGTGCGTACCGTTAAGTCCAACCATCAACACACTACCTAATAAATGCTTATCTAAATAACGCTCAAATTCTTCAACAAAATCAAGTTCAGTATGGACAAAATTATTTAATTTGTCGTATTTGATGCGGCTATCAATATTCATTTGCTGACAAAAATACATTAAGCGGTTGGCAAGTAGTTTCGGCTTACGTGCAAATTGTTCAGTATCGGTTGTGCCTGGCATTCCTTGAATAAATCCAATCGCTTCACCATGAGCATAATTTACTGGAACAAGCGTTAAAATTTGAAATAAATCATTCTCTTTTAATTTTGCAAAAAAGTTCTTTTCTTGTTCGCTTTCTAGTGTCGCTATTTTATAACTTAAAGCCGTTTCATCTGGCTTTAAATTGTGGGCGAATTTTTGAAAGTGTGCATTTAGTTTTTTGTGTGTTTCGAATTTCATTTTTTATTTCTCCATCTCTTGAGAAAGTAAACGGGCTAAACCTTTCGGTGGTTGAAATTGTTCCATATGAATTTGAGTAGGACGCTTCGGTTCAAAATTAGCAATATAATCACTTGCAACAAGTAAACCGCTAGGGGTTGTTAAATCTAAAGCGCTATTTTTAAATAGCTCTTTTTGTAAGTGTGAAATAACCACTTGCTCGGTTGTTTCTTCTGAATATGGGTGCGGTTGGTATTTCCCCGTAAACCATAACAAGCTAAATAATTCGCTTAATTCTTTTTGATTTTTATCAATGAATAATTTTAATTTTTCGGTGGCTTGTAAATCGCAGATTTTTGCACGAATTAAAACAAGTTCTTGCTGAATATCAAATAATTTTTTCTGTTCGTTATATACGATACTTTCAAAATCTTCTGCTACTGCTCCATAATATTCAATACGAGCTTTTAATCCTGTGTCGCTTTGTTTCAGTTCCACGTATTCATCAGCGGTTAAGGTTTCGCCCCGCTCTAGTTTGCCTTTTGTGCGGTCTAATAATTCGCTCAATTCTTGTTTTAAAGCGGCTAAAATATTGAGGTTTTTAGCTTGCTCTCCCATTCGTGCAGCTACGGCTTTTTCTTGTGTATTAAAAGTTTCTTTCACTGCGTTAAATTGCGTTTTTAGTTGGTTTATTAGTTGTTCCATTTTGGTTCGTTCCTATTGGTTGCGGTGTTGTTGAATTTTTGCGTCAATCCATTCCTGAACTTCGCTCTCTAGCCATACCTTCGAATTTACCCCGATTGCAATATTCTCTGGGAATTTGCCCGCTTTCATCTGTCGATAAACCTGACTTTCAGAAAGTGCCGTTAATCGGCTAACTTCTTCGATTTTTATAAATCGTTGCGGTGGTTTTGTTAGTGGTGTCTCCATTGTGTTACCTCTAAAAATTTCTCTGGCGTGCCATTGCCTGCCATTGCTTGCAAGAATAAAACAAGGGCTTTTTTATTGCTATTTGTGGTGGGTGTGGTGTTAACTTTGACATTTTGGGGCGTGTTGTGGACGTGGTAAGCGGTCGGATTTCGGCAAAATTCCACCAATATTAGGGCAGTATGTATTTTCTCTGTCATTTCGATTTTTGAAAATCGAGAAAAAATAAAAAAGCATTTGTATTTTTTTTGTTTTTATTTGTAGAAATTTGAACAATTTTTTAAACTTAAAAATGCTTGTATTGTTAGGCGTGGCAAGGTTTAAAATATTTTTGAAATGTTTGTATAAATCGCTATATTTAGTGTGCGGGCGTGGCGAGGGTTTGATTGCGTTTGTGGGCGTGAAATATCTCACAAATCGTATAAAAAATAAGCAAAAGAAAAAAATTCCCTTTTGTTTTTTGATATAATATGCTCGTGGAAAAATAAAGCCTTGCAAGGCAATGCAAGGCTTAAAGCAATAAAAGGGCGGTTTCTAGGCTCGTTCACAAACGCTGACAAAATCGCCCCACGCTTGCATAAGTTCACGCCTGCGGGTTAGGTAGTTTCCCCTATTGTATGCACTGGCTACGCTGTTTTTATCCCTATGCGATAAACAAGCCTCTACTGCATGATATTCAGTCGTGAATTTATCATGTAGATAAGTACTGGCGATACTTCTTAAACCGTGTGCGACTAGGCGATCTTTATATTTTTCGTTTGCTATACGTTGGATAGCTTTATTTACGGTTTCTTTACTTAAATACCCTTTTTTATTTACGGGGCTGGAAAAAATATATTGCCTGTGTCCATTGTAGGTTTTCATCTCTTCGAGTATCTCAAAAATCTGCGTAGTGATTGGTACAACGTGCTCACGCTTTCCCCCTTTCATCTTCAAGGCTGGAACGGTGATTATTTTATTTTCCCAATCAATTTCATCCCATTCTACTCGGCATGCCTCGTTACATCTCAAAGCACTCAGCAACTGAAATTTAATTAGCAATTTAGTCTGTCGTTTCGTGTTCGATTTTTCTAAATCCCGCAAAAACTCTGGCAACTCTTCGGGCGTGATTGTAGGCTGATGCATCTTCGATTTTTTCTTAAATTCCTCTAGCACGTGGGCGATCGGGTTATGGCTGATTAAGTCTCTATTTAAGGCGAACGCCATTATCTGAATAAAGTGTTTTAGCGTTCTTCTCAATGTTTCTATCAGTCCATCATCCTGCATAGGCTGAAATTTTTCTATAACATCGGATGCTTTAATTTTTGAAATCTCACAATCACCAAAAAGAGGGAATAAATGATTTTCCAACCGTCTTAAAATCTTCTGCCTTGTTTCGGGCTTATGCTCTCTAATCACTGAATAAGCATCAATCCATTTATAGCCTATTTCCCTCACTGTGACGCTTCTGGCATATTCCTCAACCTTTGCCCGCTCTTGTTCTTCGAACGGGTCTATCCCTTTCGCTAACAAGGCTTTATATCCATCTCTGATTTCTCTTGCCTCTGATAAGGAAATAAAAGGGTATTTCCCGATCGTCTTTTTAGGGATTCGTTTCCCTGTAATTGGGTGGGTGTAGCTAAAAATCCAACTTTTCGCCCCTGTGGGGTAAATTTTCAAAAGTAATCCTGTATTTGAATCACTGACTTGATAGGGTTTATCGGTGGGTTTTAATGCATCAATTTTAGTTTTTGTGAGTCCGTTAAATCTAATTGCCATAAAAATAACCTAAAAAAGATTAAAAAATAAGCATTTAAACAAGCAAGCCTATTTTTTAGTAAATTTTTGGAAATTTTAATGATCCCTTTTTTTACGCCTCATTTTAAGGGATCAGTTAAGGGATCATTAAAGCTGAGATAACGAGCAACAACAAAAGACAAATGCAACAATAAAAGATAAATAAGTATTTGATTTATAAGACAATATGCAACAAAAGGAACAATAAAAGAAAGGTTTTTGGTGCCAGTGGTCGGACTCGAACCGACACGCTTATTCAGCGGCGGATTTTGAATCCGCTACGTCTACCAATTTCGTCACACTGGCTAAATTTTTAGGGTATTACAAGGTTTGTAATAGCACGGATTATAGAAATTCTTCGCAGTAAATGCAAGCGGTTTATTTTGCTTTACGGTTTGTTCGTTCTAAATTTCAGCAGTTCTCTCATAAAGTTATTCACATGATCTGTGGATAACCTCGTGAGTAACTCTATGGATAATTTGCTATCCATATGATTTTTAAAGAATATTTATTTCTATTTAAGTGGCGAACAAAAAAGAAACAACCTTACTTGATTGCGATCACTTCGCTGAGAATTTGTCCATTTACAAGCTGTGTAGTAATTCTATCGCCTTTGGTGATCTGTTTTGTATTTGTAATCACGTGCTGTTGATCATTTTGTGTGATCGAATAACCACGCCCTAAAATTTTAAGCGGGCTTAATCCATCTAACTTCGTGCATAATGCATGGAAGCCTTGCTGCTGTTTAGTGAATTGCTTTTCGATTAAATAGGTTAGGCTATGCGACAATTGCTGCAAGTTCTGGTTTTGGCGACTAATGTTATGCTGTAAAGTGCTGTTATCTAACCGCTGTTTGGCAAAATAGAATTTCTGTCTTTTTGCATTAAAAAGTTGCTCTATTTGCTTGCAAAGTCGCGTTTCTTGCTGTGTTAAATGCAATTTTTGCATTTCTAATTGACGACTTGGATGCTTTGCTTGTACCCGTAAAAAAAGCTGAGCAATTTTCTGCTCTTTTAGCTTCAAAGATTGCCCTAATCTCCCTTGCAAGCGGTCAAAAATCTGAGTTAATTTAAAATGAAGCAACTCAAGCTGTTTTGCTGGGCTTTGGGCATTTAAGCGAAGGTTAAGGTGTTGAAAACGAGAAAGTTTTTCCGCCCAAAGACGATCAAATGCCAAGTTCACGATGTTTAAATGATGTTGTAGTTGTCGCACAATTTCTTGCTGATCTCGGCTAACTAATTCCGCTGCAGCAGACGGGGTTGGAGCGCGTAAATCCGCTACAAAATCGGCAATCGTTACATCGGTTTCATGCCCAACTGCACTAATAATTGGCAATTCAGATTGATAAATCGCATAGGCTACCATTTCTTCATTGAAGCACCAAAGATCTTCAAGCGAACCACCGCCACGCCCCACAATCAACACATCACATTCTTTACGTTGATTAGCTAGTCTGATCGTATCTATAATATCTTGTGTTGCCTCTTTTCCTTGTACTAGTGTTGGATAGATTACAACTTGAAGCGATGGATCACGGCGGTTCAAAATATGTAAAATATCCTGCAATGCGGCTCCACTTGGCGATGTAATTATTCCCACTCGTTTTACAAATTTGGGAATTGGCTTTTTATGCTCTTGAGCAAAGAGCCCTTGTGCTGCCAGCTTCATTTTGAGTCCTTCAAACTGCTGTTGAAGCAAACCATCGCCCGCCATTTGCATACTTTCAATAATTAGTTGGTAATCACCGCGTGGCTCATAAAGGCTAACACTCGCTCTTACCAACACTTGCATTCCGTTTTGTGGGCGAAAATTCACACGTAGATTTTTCATCTTAAACATCGCACAACGTACTTGAGCATTCTCATCTTTGAGCGTGAGATACCAATGCCCCGAAACAGGCTGACTGAAATTCGAAATTTCGCCCGTAAGCCAAACTTGCCCAAGCTCCACTTCGAGCAAATGACGGACAGAATAGTTAAGCTGAGTCACGGTAAAAATATTGGAAGTTGAATTTTGCATAAGTGTTGCTGCGGATAATTAAATGATTTGAGAACAGTTTAAAGCAGAAAGAAAGATGGCTGCAAGCGGTTATTTTTGAATGCTACTTTGCAAATAAGAAAAAACCCTTCGATATAAATCAAAGGGTTAAGAATTTGGTTGCGGGGGCCGGATTTGAACCAACGACCTTCGGGTTATGAGCCCGACGAGCTACCAAGCTGCTCCACCCCGCGTCTGATAGGATGTATAATACGCCGAATAGTGAAAATAGCAAGCCTTATTTTCAAAAAAGCATTTGTTTGACTATTTCTAAAACAAATTCAATATAAAACCACCAAAACCCTGCATTTTGCCCGATAAAATTTTGCTGAATCTGCTACCGTTTTTGCCTAAATTTTGGTAGGCTATGTGCCTTATTTTCACAAATGATGGATTTATGATGAATTGGAAAGCATATGCTAAATGGGCAGGCGCTACGCTATTTTCTGTCTTAATTATCGGTTGCTCATCAAAGCCGACTTCTCAAACAAGCTCAATTGCGGGCATTTATGCCGAAAATGCTAAACTTGGTGCAATTTACCAAAATCGCCAAGTAATGCCTTCTTACATGAATTTTGCTCGTGTGAAAGCGGTTGAAAATAAACAGCCGATTGTTAATGGGCGAGACTTCATTTCACAACTCAACTATGTGCGTAGCTACTCAAGCCGTATTACGGGCAGTTACGCAAGTGTGTATAGCAAAGTGCAACGCTGGGTCGATGCAGGCGCGAACGTGAACGACCTTGCCAAATACGGCATCAATATTAACTTAATGCGTGGTAAAGATGGCTATCAAAACGTCGCATTTACAGGCTATTATGCCCCCGTATTGCAAGCTCGACGCACACCGCAAGGCGACTTTCAACATCCGTTATACAGCTTACCAAGCTCCAATAAACGCTTTACCCGTGCCCAAATTTACAATGGCGCATTAGCAGGCAGAGGCTTAGAGATCGCTTATTCTAACTCCATGGTAGACAACTTCTTCTTAGGTGTGCAAGGCAGTGGTTTTATCGATTTTGGCGAAGGACGTTTAAGCCATGTGGCTTATGCAGGACAAAATGGTTTCAAATATGCCTCTGTTGGGCGCTTGTTAGTTGAAGATGGAGAAATTCCAAAGGAAAAAATGTCAGCTCAAGCCATCAAAGATTGGGCAAAACGCAACCCAAGCCGTGCTCAAAGCTTACTTGAACGCAATCCATCTTACGTTTTCTTCCGCTTTGATGATACTCAAGACGTAAAAGGTTCAGCGGGTGTGCCATTAGTTGCGCTTGCATCCGTTGCTTCGGATAAAAGCATTGTCCCATCAGGCAGTGTGCTATTAGTAGAGATGCCATTAATTGACAACCAAGGCAATTGGACAGGCAAGCACGAAATGCGTTTGATGGTGGCTTTAGATGTGGGCGGTGCAGTAAAAGGTCATCACTTTGATATCTACCAAGGTATTGAAAACGCTAATAATAAAGCCGCTCAAACTGCGGGATTGTTAAAACACTTTGGGCGAGTTTGGGTGTTAAACTAAAGATAGACCATTTTTCAACCTATCTCGCTTTAATGTTTCAATTCTGTGATCTATTTCACAGATCTTTAACAAATTAACCTCTAAGATTTCCATAATTCAACTCATTTAAGGACGAATTATGGAAGCTTGGGTACAGAACTATACTGCCATGGGTGGCAGTTTATACCTCACGGCAACGATGGCGCACCTTCTTAGGCTTGCTTACCATACTCCAAGCCTATGTATTGCCATGGACGATGATTTTCTTTCATAGATAAATGGAATAATATGCAAAATGCCCGCTACAAGCGGGCATTTTCTTTAGATAATTTACCAATTAACCATTATATTTTTGGAACACTAAACAAGCGTTTGTACCACCAAAACCGAAGCTATTTGACATTACCGTTGTTAATGCTTTGTCTTGGCGTTCTGTCACGATGTTTAAGCCTTGCGCTTGTTCATCTAGTGTTTCAATGTTGATGCTTGGTGCAATGAAGCCGTTGTCTAACATCAATAATGAGTAGATTGCTTCGTGTGCACCAGCAGCACCTAATGAGTGACCCGTCATTGATTTAGTTGATGAAATCGCAGGTGTTTTTTCACCAAATACATTTTTGATTGCACCTAACTCTTTCACATCGCCTACTGGGGTTGAAGTACCGTGTACGTTGATGTATTCAATTTCACCATTTACAGTTGCCATCGCTTGTTTCATACAACGCTCAGCACCTTCACCGCTTGGAGCAACCATATCGTAACCGTCTGAAGTTGCAGCATAGCCTACGATTTCTGCGTAAATTTTCGCACCACGTGCTAAAGCATGTTCTAACTCTTCCACCACAACAACTGCACCACCGCCTGCAATCACAAAGCCATCACGGTTTGCATCATAAGCACGGCTTGCTTTGGTTGGGGTGTCATTATATTTAGTTGAAACTGCACCCATTGCGTCGAATTCAGTTGCACATTCCCAAGAAAGTTCTTCCGCACCACCTGCGAAAACCACATCTTGTTTGCCTAATTGGATTAACTCCATCGCGTGACCAATACAGTGAGCCGAAGTTGCACAAGCTGAGCTGATTGAGTAGTTCACACCACGGATTTTGTAAGGAGTCGCTAAACAAGCTGAAACACTTGAAGCCATGGTTTTGGTTACCGCATAAGGCCCCACTGCTTTCACACCACGTGGACCACGCACCGCATCACATGCGACTAATTGGCTATGTGCAGAACCTGTACCTGCACCGATCACTAAACCAGTGCGGTCATTTGAAACCTGTTCTTCGATTAAGCCAGAATCTGCAATCGCTTCTTTCATTGAAAGGTATGCATAAGCTGCCGCATCGCCCATAAAGCGATAAATTTTGCGATCGATTAACTCGGCAGGATTTAATTTTACGGTACCCGCTACTTGGCTACGCATTCCCACTTCTGCAAATTCAGGCACAAATTCAATCCCTGATTTACCTTCTTTTAATGAAGCTAAAACTTCTTCTTTGTTGTTACCGATACTAGAAATAATACCTAAACCTGTAATAACGACTCTTTTCATCTTTTATCCTTTGAGTGCTTGGAAATATAACAAATCGTTCAAACTTTCAACAAAACTGTATGAAAATCTAGAAAAACTTGGCTATTTTACACAATTTTATGCTTTCTCTGAACCACTTTAACGAATTGTTTATGTGATCCGAGCTGTTGTTTGGGCAAAATCAATCTTCTTGCTTGAAGCAATGGGCTTTATCTTTACTTTTTTGTTTAAACTGTTAGAGTTATGCCAAATTCTAACCTGTAACTTAGTTCTTAAAATCCACTAGAAGGGATTCTAAAGTGAAAAATCTAACGTCAATCGCCACGCATTCAGATCGTTCTCATTATATTGATGCAATGCTGGCTCAAGCAATTGAGAAAATTGATGCGTTAGATCAACATCGTATTCAGCGTGCATTGGCATCAAATAATACCCACTTTAAGCACGTTTTCTATTTATTACCTCTTCTTTTGCATTATAACCTACCCGAACTTCCTGCCTATGTGGAAAATGCTCCATATGGGCTCGCCAAATTTACGTTTAATCCCTATCAGAAACGTTTTTTTAATACTCTTATTTCTGAAACCGAACGCAAAGAAGTTGCTGATTACGCCTTTGATGGGCTTTATTCAATGGGAAGTACAGGCTCTATCGTGCAAACAACTAAATCTGATTTAGATTTATGGCTTTGCTATTCTCAAGAGTTGAGCCGAGAGGCTTACCAACTTATCGAGCAAAAACTCGCCAAATTAACCCAATGGGCGAAAGGGTTAGGCATTGAAGTCAATTTCTATTTGATGAACCCGGAACGCTTCAAAGATAATCACCATAATTACGGCGTAAGTGAAGAGCACAGCGGCTCAGCACAACATTTTTTCTTGCTTGATGAGTTTTATCGTTCAGCGGTTCGCTTGGCGGGCAAACGTCTACTTTGGTTGCATTTACCTGATAATACCTATAAAAAAGCGATTAAATCAAAAAAAATAGATCTGAGCGAATGGATCGATTTCGGCGACTTTTCCTCACTTTCTACCTCCGAATTTTTTGGAGCGAGTTTATGGCAGCTTTATAAAGGGATCGAAAGCCCTTACAAGTCGGCAATCAAAATTTTGTTGTTGGAAAGCTACGCCCAAACCTACCCAGAAACCAAACTCATTTCAAAACAATTTAAGCAAAAACTATTGAGCAACAAAACGGAGCATTATCACTTCGACCCTTATTTGGCAATGCTTGAGCAAGTAACGGATTACCTTAAAGATCGCAAAGAATTATCAAGATTAGACCGCTTACGTCAATGTTTTTACCTCAAAGCCAAAGAAGGAAAAGTGCTCTATAACTGGCGTGAGCGTGAATTACAAGCCTTAATTAAGCATTGGGGCTGGAACGCACAAGAGATCGCATTATTAAATGATCGCCCAAATTGGAAGATGAAACAGGCAATCGTGCAAGATAAAATGCTGGTAGACCAGCTTTTACAAAGTTATCGCAATTTAATCAATTTTGCCCGTAAATTCCATATTGATCCAAGCATCATGACGAACGATACCGATATTTTAATGCGTAAGCTCTATTCGGTTTTTGAAATGCTGCCTGGTAAAGTCACCTTGCTAAATCCGCATATTACGCCTGATTTATCAGAACAAAATATTACTTTTATTGAAGCCCAAGAAGGTTCGGCAATGAAAGCGGGTTGGTATTTGATTAACCAATCACCTAAAAGCACCTACGATTCCTCACAGCGTTTTGTTCAATACAACAAAAATTTGCATAAACTGGTGGCGTGGGCATATTTCAACGGCGTGATTACCGTGAGCACCAAATTACACGTAGTTAGCCGACACGTTGATTTACAGAAACTTCGTCAATTTATTACCGATCTACGACTCTTTTTCCCCGTTTCTGCTCCGAAAATCAGCGAAAATGAATTATTGCATCCAAACGAAATTCGTAGCCTTATTTTAGCAATTAACCTGACAAACGACCCAACGCAACACTTTGCCGATATTCGCCGTGATTTCCACTCCAGCGACTTATTCAGTTTTAATGCTTTTGAGCAAAATTTGGTGGGCAGCGTGAGCATTATCTACCGCAATATGTGGAATGAAATCCGCACCCAACATTTTGAGGGCGAGCAAGCTGTTTTGAATGCGTTGAAGTTGCTTTCCAACAAAATCTACCGCGATTCAGCGCCTCCGCAATCAGTCAATGTGTTCTGTTATAGCAAACAGTTCCGCAGCGAATTGCGAGAAACCATTGCGGATCTGGTGCATCGTTGCATTTCAGTACAAACAGGATCGATTTATGCGAATACGTTTAATACGGTGAAAGTTGCAGGCAGAACTTGGCAGCTCGTGTTTAGCGATAAGAATGTAAAAATTAAACCTGTGGCAGAACAAGCGGTCGAAAAAGTAAAACGTCTTACTACATTGAGCCATTTAAGCAAAAAAGGCGAAAATCGCGTGGTGGTTTACCCAAGTAAAATCAACGATTTCGCCAGCGAAGGCTTCTTACAATTCTTCTTTGAAGATGGCAAAAATGGCTGCTTTAACGTCTACATTTTAGACGAAAATAATCACATCGAAAACTACACTAGCTGCAACGGTACAAAAGAAGAAAAAATTCGAGAAATCAACCGCTTGTATGCAGAGCAATATCTTGAAAATGACCAAAACAGCATTTTTAACTACCCGCAATTCTACCAACTTTTAGAAGAAGGCGATGAGGTGAAAATCGTGCCATTTCAAAGTAGGCAGCATAGGGAATTTATGCAACAAAAAAAATAAAATTTTCTTTAGGACGTTGTGTTTTCTACAAACTTCAACGCCTCTTCCACTACCGAGACATTCGCTCCTGCTTCGCACGCATTTTCGCTTAAATGGCGGCGCCACTGTCTTGCTCCTTTGCAGTTTTGGAATGCACCAAGCATATGGCGAACGATGTGATTGAGGTAAACGCCTTTCGCTAATTCCTTTTCAATATAAGGCAACATTTTTTCAACTGCTTCACGGGCAGTAACAAGCGGTCGATTTTCGCCAAAAATTTGCGAGTCAATTTCGCCTAATAATGAAGGATTTTGATAAGCCTCACGACCTACCATTACGCCATCGACGAATTGAAGATGGTATTTAATTTCTTCAATTGTCTTAATCCCGCCATTGATAGAAATGTTGAGATGTGGAAAATCTCGCTTGAGTTGATAGACGCGTTCATAATCAAGCGGTGGAATTTCTCGGTTTTCTTTCGGGCTTAAGCCAGAAAGCCATGCTTTGCGGGCATGTACGATAAAATCATTCGAGTAAGCTTGCACTTTTTCGATGAAATCGCAGAGAAATTCATAGCTATCTAAATCATCAATGCCGATGCGATGTTTAACCGTAACGGGAATTTGTACCGCATCTTGCATTGCTTTGATGCAGTCTGCGACTAAATCTGCTTTACCCATTAAGCACGCACCAAACATCCCATTTTGTACGCGATTAGAAGGGCAGCCAACATTTAAATTCACTTCAGCGTAACCGCGTTCTTCGACTAATTTGGCACAATGTGCAAGCTGTTTTGGATCGCTCCCGCCTAATTGTAACGCCACTGGGTTTTCCGCAGGATCGTATTCTAACAGATCATATTTGGCGTGAATGATTGCTGGAGCAGTAATCATTTCAGTATAAAGTAGAGCGTGTTGGCTAAATTGGCGATGAAAATAACGGCAATGACGCGTGGTCCAATCCAACATAGGGGCAACAGAAAATCGCCCTGAGTAAACATTTTTTTGCATAGTTTTATTGGTTAAAAGCGGTTAAATTTTTTGAGCGCTTTGCAAACGATTTTAGAAATATAACCACTTGTAATAAGTGTGAAAAATGGCGAGATAATACTACAAATCAAATGATTTTTCCTTAATTTCCTATAAAAGTTTGAAAATCCGCACAAGATATCTACAAGATTAAACAACACAATATCTTGTACTTTTATACCAATTCAAACACAAGATATAGAATGAATTTATCTAAAAGATTTTTTCCTTTATAAATCAATAAGCTATTAAAAATAGTGATTTGTCAAGACTTGTTCTTACCAAAGAAATTCCCTAGAATCTGCGCCCAGTTTCTCCCTCAATTTTATTATGGAAAAGATAGAGCAAAGTATGAAAAGAAGAAATCTTTTTGAAAAACGCTTGAACATCAAGCCATACGAATATCCAGAACTGCTTGAGTTTAAAGACGCTATCCGCCACTCATATTGGTTACACACTGAGTTCAATTTTACAGGTGATATTCAAGATTATCGCACCACTATTAGCGACCATGAACGCCACGTTTTAACACGTGCGATGTTGGCGATTTCACAGGTAGAAGTGAATGTAAAACGTTTCTGGGGTGAGCTCTATCGTTATTTCCCGAAACCTGAAATGGACGATGTGGGCGGTACTTTTGCTGAATCAGAAGTTCGCCACAAAGATGCTTATTCATTCTTGCTCGAAAAACTCGGTTTAAACGAGATGTTTAGCGAAATTCAAGAGATTGAACCGCTTATGAACCGTATCCGCTATATGGAAGCGTTTATGAAAGATAAAGACGCGGGCAAAGGCGAGTTTGTGCTTTCATTAGTGCTTTTCTCACTCTTTGTTGAGCATATTTCGCTGTTTGGTCAGTTCTTAATTATGATGTCGTTCAATAAACATAAAAACTTGTTTAAAGGCATTTCAAACGCGGTTGAAGCAACTTCAAAAGAAGAAGAAATTCACGGTAAATTTGGGATTGCGTTATACGAAATTTTACGTGATGAGCATTCAGAATTATTTACAGACGAGTTCTTTGTTGAATTAAAAACTTTATCTGATCAAGCATTTGAGGCTGAAAAAGGCATTTTAGATTGGATTTTTGAAGACGGTGATTTGAGCTTTATTAGTAAAGAAACTGTGCTTAATTATATTAAAAGCCGCTATAACAACTCATTGATAACATTAGGTTTAGAGCCTCCATACAACATCAATCCTGAGTTGTTAAAAGAAACTGAGTGGTTTGATATTGAAATTCTTTCAACGAAAGAAACAGATTTCTTTAACAAACGTAGTACTGATTATAGTAAAAAAATGAAACAGATTACCGCAGATGATTTATTCTAATTCTCGCCCCGATTTTGCATGGCTAAATGAAGATAGCCGTTTATTCTTACAACGTGGTTACTTGCTTGAAGGCACAACCGCTTTAGATCGTATTCGTTATATTGCTGAACACGCTGAACGTAAACTTGGCATTGAAGGCTATGCGGATAAATTCTATCACTATATGGCTCGAGGCTATTTTTCACTCTCTTCGCCAATTTGGTCTAACTTTGGTTTAGATCGTGGTTTGCCAATTTCTTGTTTTGGTAGCTACATTGGTGACTCAATCCATGAAATTATGGAAACCACTGCAGAAGTGGGGATGATGAGCAAAATCGGCGGCGGTACATCAGGTTATTTTGGTGATATTCGTCCACGTGGTTCTGCTATCAAAAATAATGGTAAATCGGACGGTTCATTTAACTTCAGCAAGCTATTTGATACTGTGATTGATGTGATTTCACAAGGTACATCACGTAAAGGTCAATTTGCGGGCTATATCGACATCGAACACGGCGATATTGATGAGTGGTTAGACATTCACACTGAAGGTAACCCAATCCAATTGATGTACTACGGCGTTTGTGTAGGACACGATTGGTTAGAATCAATGAAATCAGGCGATCCATATAAACGCCAGCTTTGGGCGAAATTATTACAACGCAAAACCGAAACGGGTATTCCATATTTATTCTTTAAAGACAATGCGAACGCAGGTCGTCCAGACGTTTATAAAGATAAAAATATGACGGTACACGCCTCAAACTTGTGTACTGAAATTATGTTGCCATCCAGCTCAGATGAGAGTTTCGTTTGTTGCTTGTCTTCTATGAATTTGCTCTATTTTGATGAGTGGAAGGACACAGATGCACCTGAAGTATTAACTTATTTCTTAGATGTGGTAATGAGCGAATTTATTGAGAAAAGTAACGAAATTCCATTCTTACATCGTGCGAATAAGTTTGCTCGTCGCCATCGTGCATTAGGCTTAGGGGTATTAGGTTGGCATAGCTACTTGCAAGCGAACAACATTGCGTTTGACAGCTTCCAAGCAATGCAAAAAAATAATGAAGTGTTCCGTACATTACAGGAAAAAACCTTAAAAGCATCGCAAGAATTAGCGAAACGTTTTGGTGAACCTGAAATTTTAAAAGACTATGGTCGTCGTAATACCACATTGATGTCAATTGCGCCAACCAAATCAAGTAGTTTTATTTTGGGTAGCGTGTCACCATCCGTTGAGCCATTTAAATCAAACTACTATGTGAAAGATTTAGCAAAGATCAAAACTGTTTACAAAAACCCATTCTTAGAGAAATTACTCAAAGAAAAAGGCTTAGATAACGAAGAAATTTGGGAATCTATCTTACATAATGATGGTTCTGTGCAACATTTAGCACAATTAACCGATGAAGAGAAAGAGGTATTCAAAACCTTCTCTGAAATCAGCCAGTTAAGCGTTATTCAACAAGCAGCACAACGCCAAAAATACATCGACCAAGGTCAAAGTATTAACATTATGGTTCATCCTGCAACACCTGCAAAAGACTTGAACCAGTTATACTTAACCGCAGAAGAGTTAGGTTTAAAATCAATTTACTACCAATACTCAATGAGTGCAGCACAAGTATTTAACCGCAACTTGTTAAGTTGCTCAAGCTGTGAAGGTTAAATAAATACAGATATAAAAATGGCTAAAAGATTAAATTCTTTTAGCCATTTTCGTTATCTATTTGCTTGCTTATATTCACATCGGTTATCGATAACATCTTGTTCAGACATATAGGCATAACGACAGAGACTTTTATAATATTGAATCTCATCTTTCGTTAATGGTCTCTGAGCGCTTAATCTCAACTCTTCTTCTGTAAAGTTACTAACTAAATGATCATTATCATATGTTCCATCATTATTGAATTTATTATCTACTAAGCTTACTTTCTTATTCTCTATTACAGAAGCTAAATTATGCTCATCTTTTGATTTAATATTTTTGGCAGTTCTTTTTTTTACTACCGTATTTTTTTGAGATAATTTAGTTGGCTTAGAGACATTTTTCTCTAACACACTAACTCTAGTGTTCGATTTTATTTCTGATTTAGTAGAAAGTTTTGTTTCTGGTTGAGCTGCTTTCTTAGAATTTTCTTTTTTTATTTCAGAAGCTTTTTTTACAGGTGCAATATTAGTTTCGGATGTTATTTGGGGGGCTTTTTCTGATACTGGTTGATTAACAGAGCTTGACTCATTTACTATTTCTTTATGAATAACCTCTTTTGGTAGTTCAATCTCTTTTATACCCTTAATTTCTTCAGGCAAAAGATCTTTTTGAGGTTTTGCAGTTCCTTCGTTTTTTTCTACCGCCTGCACTGTTTTTTCTTCTGCATTCGTTGTTGCAGATTGCTTCGTATTATCTGAAGGATTTTGTTGTAATCTTGATTCAATTGAACGGTCACAAGCAACAAGCAAGGCTATCCCCACTCCGCCTAAAACTAACATTTTTTTCATTTTATATCCTTATAAACTGTAAAAAATAAAATGAGCCAAAAACGGCTCATTTTATAATATTTTTTAACGCATTGTAACAAATTCTTCTGAACCTGTTGGATGAATCGCCACAGTATTATCAAAATCTGCTTTTGTTGCTCCCATCTTGATTGATACCGCAAAGCCTTGGATCATCTCATCAACTCCAAAACCGATACCATGTAAACCGACGACTTTCTCTTCTGGTCCAACACACACTAATTTCATTCGACAAGGTTGGCGATGTTGTGTTACTGCAGTATACATTGCTGTGAACGAAGATTTGTACACTTTCACGTTTGCTTCACCATATTGTTCAATCGCTTGAGGTTCGGTTAAGCCGACCGTACCGATTGGTGGATGGCTAAATACCACGGTTGGCACCAGGCTGTAATCTAAGTGTTCATTCGGTTTATTGTTGAATAAACGCTCAGATAAACGGCGACCTGCCGCTACTGCAACTGGCGTTAATTCAATACCACCTTCGATAATATCGCCCACAGCGTAAATACCTTCTACATTTGTGTTTTGGAATTTATCGACGATGATTTGACCACGCTCGTTTGTTTTCACACCTGTTACTTCAAGGTTGATCACATCTGTTGCAGGCTCACGACCGATTGCCCAAATAAGGCTATCTACTGTCGTTTCTCGACCATCTTTAAGTTTCAATGTGAGTGAACCATCCGTATTTTTTACTACTTTCTCAGGCAGTGCGTGTGTATGTAAATGAATGCTATCTTGTTCCATCACTTGCATCAACGCTTCTAAAATATAAGGATCTTGACTACGTAATGGTGCATGTTGGCGGACAAACAAATGCGTTTCTGTTCCTAAGCTATTAAACACGCCTGCGATTTCTACCGCAATGTAACCAGCCCCTACAACCGCTACGCGTTTTGGCAACGTATTTAATTCAAACACGCCATCTGAAGTGATTCCATATTCAGCCCCTTCAATGGCAGGAATACTTGGACGACCACCCGTAGCAATTAAGATATGATCTGCGGTGACTAATTCAGTTGAACCGTCTGCATAAGTGACTTCAATCGTTTTTGCATCTTTAAAACGTGCAAAACCGTTTAACACCTCTACATTGTTTTTTGCTAATACATTATTGTATGAGGTGTGAATACGACCGATATACGCTTGGCGGCTTTCTACCAATTTCGCATAGTCAAAGCCTTTCACTTCCACATCAAAGCCATAATCTGGTGCATATTGGTTGATTGCATCCGCAATATGAGCACCGTAGAACATCACTTTTTTCGGCACACAGCCCACGTTTACACAAGTCCCGCCTAAGTGTTTCGCTTCGATAATCGCACATTTTTTACCATAGCTTGCCGCACGGTTGATAGAAGCAATACCGCCTGAACCGCCGCCGATAGCAACGTAATCGTAATGTTTAGTCATTTTTTATTCCTTATTGATAAAATAAAAGCGGTCTGATTTTAACCGCTTTTTGCAAAAATGTATTGAATTATTGTGATAGGTTACCAGCCTAAATATTCTGACGAGGCACAGAGTTGGCGTAGCCAAATTGTCGCCACGCTTCATAAACGACCACCGCAACTGAGTTCGATAAATTCATACTGCGACTATCTTTACACATCGGAATACGAATTTTTTGAGATATCGGTAGCGTGTCTAAAATCACTTTAGGAATCCCCCTACTTTCAGGGCCGAACATCAAAAAATCGCCTAGTTCATACTGCACATCACTATGATTTGGCTCACCTTTTGTGGTAAGAGCAAATAAACGTTTTGGTTTTGCCTTTTCTAAGAAATCTTCAAAGTTTTTATATTTTTTGATGTCCACAAACTCGTGATAATCCAAGCCTGAACGTTTTAACTTTTTATCGTCCCACGTGAAACCAAGCGGTTCAATCATATGTAAACGGAAACCACAGTTAGCACAAAGTCGGATAATATTCCCGCTATTTTGCGGAATTTCGGGCTCATATAGTACAATATCTAACATTTTCACCCCACTATTTAATTTGTTCTTCAATAATGCCGCCACCTAAGCAGACTTCACCTAAGTAGAACACTGCAGATTGTCCTGGCGTAACTGCAATTTGTGGCTCATCAAAAATCACTTTGATGGTGTTGTCATCAAGCGGTTGAATTTCACACGGAATATCCGCTTGGCGGTAACGCGTTTTCACTGTGCAGCGTAAGTTTTCACGCAGCGGTTGCATATCTACCCAGGTCAGTTGTGAGGCAATTAAGCCGGTTGAAAGCAAGGCAGAATTATCGTGTCCTTGTGCAACTACTAATACATTATTGATTAAATCTTTTTCCACCACATAGAACGGATCTTCACTTAAACCTTTCACACCGCCAATACCTAAACCTTTACGCTGCCCGAGGGTGTGATACATTAATCCATCGTGGCGACCAATCACTTTTCCGTCCACGGTACGTATTTCACCAGGTTGAGCAGGCAGGAAACGGGCTAAAAAGTCTTTAAATTTGCGTTCGCCGATAAAACAGATCCCCGTAGAATCTTTTTTCTTCGCCGTGGCTAAGCCAAGATCTTCGGCGATTTTACGTACAATCGGCTTTTCAATTTCGCCCACTGGGAACAAACTCTTCCCGATTTGCTTTTTGTTTAACGCATAGAGGAAGTAACTTTGGTCTTTATTTTCATCTAAACCGCGTAATAATTGTGCATTGGCATCGTCTCCACTACGGCGAACATAATGCCCAGTAGCAATATAATTTGCCCCTAAATCTTCAGCCGCATACTCTAAAAAAGCTTTGAATTTGATCTCTTTGTTGCACAAAATATCAGGATTCGGCGTGCGGCCTGCTTTATATTCACTTAAAAAATGCTCGAATACGTTATCCCAGTATTCCGCTGCAAAATTGATTTTGTGCAGCTTCATACCAAGTTTATCTGCTACCGCTTGCGCATCGGCTAAATCTGCCGCAGCGGTGCAGTAATCCGTGTCGTCATCTTCTTCCCAGTTTTTCATAAACAAGCCTTCGACTTGATAGCCTTGTTGTTGAAGAATAAACGCAGAAACAGAGGAATCCACACCGCCTGACATACCGATAATCACTTTTTTCTTAGCGTTTTCGGCAAGTTGTTCAGGGGAAAGTTGAGGAAAGTATTGATTGTAAGTGTTTGAATTTAACATAGTTCTCCCGTAACTTCGGTTAAGGCGAAGCACATTTGGTTATATGGAAAATGCTCGGAAAACCGAGCATTTACATTATTTTTGATAAAAGATTTTACCTATACGATCTATCAGGATTTGTTAATTGGCTATAGATGGATAGATCAAACAAATATGGATCAACAGATAGAATGTAATCTTGTACGATTTCAACCCATAACGCTTCATCACTAATCAAATTGCGATTAAAAGCATCGCGTATTTCATCTCAACTACCGCCAATCTCAACATCACCTTGATATTCCAAATAATCTCTTACATTATTTCACTTCATAAAACTGCGGTTCGCCTTTGTTAAAACGCGCCACTTCTTCAGGATCCGCACTACCATCTGCGATTTTCGCTTTGAGGTTATCGCAAGGCTCTTCGCAATCACACATTTTTTTCATACCAAGGGCAGTAATACCACCGCAGCTACCTTTAATGGTTTTGCCTTTGATGATAAAGCCGATAGACATCGCGAAAATCACAGCGATGAAGAAGCCGAAAGTAATTAAAACTATTTCCATTATTCACTCCAATTTATTTAGGACAAATCAAACACAAAACGAATACCTCGACAAGCTCAGTAACCGTTTTGTATTATCTGGTTATTTCTGTTCGATTAATTTTTTAAATTCGCTCGACATTTGAGTTTCAAAATTATCGCCTTTTTTGATAATCAAGAATACCGCTAATTTCTCTTTTTCAGCGATTGATAATGCCTTTTCTGGACCAAGGACAAATAAGCCTGTAGATAAGCCATCGGCAGTCATGGTGGTTGGTGCAAGCACGGTAATTGAGGCAAGATTGTGGCTTACAGGGCTTAATTTGCTTGGGTCAATAATATGCGACATACGGTTGCCATTTTCATCTTCGAAATAGTTACGGTAGTTGCCAGAGGTTGCCATGCCTAAATTATGTAATGGGGCAATAATTTGCACCGATTCACCTTGAGCAAAGTTTGGTTGTTCAATTGCAATTTGCCACGGATGACCTTGTAGATTGTTGCCCTTGCCGCGCAATTCGCCGCCAATTTCGACTAAGTAGCTACTTACACCGAGTTGTTCTAAGTGTTCAGCAAGTTTATCTACCCCAAAACCTTTCGCAATAGAAGAAAGATCAAGATAAAGCCCTTTTACGCTTTTAGTGAGCGTTGGCTTATCGCCCGTCATATCAAGGCTAAACTTATCAATCCCCACCACGGCTGCACGTTCTGCAATTTGTGCTTCGCTAGGTACTTTATTTAAGCGTTTATCTGGCCCAAAGCCCCATAAATTCACAAGCGGCCCCACAGTCACATCTAATGCACCATTAGTCACTTTATTCAATCGAATCGCTTCTTGCACCACTTTGGCAAAATCTTTAGAAATCGCAAAAGGTTGGTTAGCTTCAGTATTGTGATTAAACTGACTGATCTCCGAATCTTTTTGGTAAGTGGACATTTCGTCATTTACCGTTTTGAGCAAGCCATCAAGCTGCTTTTGCACTTCTTCTGCTCTTGGAAGCTGCACCTTACCATCATCAATATATTTGACATGGTAGGTCGTTCCCATCGTTTTACCTTCAAAAGAAATTTGTTCAGGCTCTTTTTCGCAAGCGGTCAAAAAAAGTGAGCCGATTGCAAGAAATAAAAGGGATTTAAGTTTCATTATTCTACTGCTTTGGTTGATAAAGATTTATCTAGCAAAGGAAAATCTTCGTAACGAGTTAAAATGATCTGTTTAAAATTGTCACTACAACTTGCCCAATCAATCAGATCCACTTTAAACGGTAAATCCGAATCTGAAAAGGCTTCTTCCAATTCTCTCTGCTGACGAATAGTAAGCGGTGCTTCCGTAAGCAAAACCAAATCTAAGTCAGAATAGGGCTTCGTAGTTCCTTTGATGCGGGAACCAAACACCCATACTTTGGTTGTAGGTAGTTGCTTTGCTAGGATTTTTTGCACAATCGCTAACTGGTTCACACTAAGATCAATCATCTTGATTACGTTGTTGTAATTGTTTAAGTAAAAAACGGCTACTTTCTAAAAAATCAAAAATGCCGTTATAAACTTGTCGTGCCTTGCTTTCATCATAAGTATGAGAAGTGATATTTCGCATTTTACGGTAATCTAACCAGTCTTCCATTCGTTCAATTAAGCCATATTGCAGAGAGAGGCGTATCACATCTCTAAAGTCAGCACTATCAATATCTAAATCATTAGAAGCAATACGTTTTAATTGTCGTTTGAGCATTTTAATATCTAGCTCATAGACAAATTCGAATTTTTGAATCGCCCCCGCGATCAAGGTATCTTGTATGATCGGCTGTTGAGCGTTAAACCATTCTTGATTTTCAAGACTTTTTAAAGTTTCTTCTAAGGAAATAAAAGCCTTTTCAAGCGCAGTTATATCTAATATCTCTGTCATTGCTTATATGTAACAAGCGGTACGATTTGCAAAATATTTTACAAATCGAACCGCTTTTATTGATTAAGTGAGATTAACCACCGAAGTCATCTAATAAGATGTTTTCGTCTTCTACACCTAAATCTTTCAGCATCTTAATTACCGATGCATTCATAATTGGTGGTCCACACATATAGTATTCACAATCTTCTGGTGCTTCGTGATCTTTTAAGTAGTTTTCATAAAGCACGTTATGGATAAAGCCTGTGTAACCTGTCCAGTTATCTTCAGGTAATGCATCTGACAACGCCACATGCCATACGAAATTATCGTTTTCAGCTTGGAGTTGGTCGAAGTCTTCTTGATAGAAGATTTCACGTTTAGAACGTGCACCATACCAGAATGACATTTTACGTTTTGAGTGTAAACGTTTTAACTGGTCGAAGATGTGTGAACGCATTGGTGCCATACCTGCACCACCACCGATAAATACCATTTCTGCATCGGTTTCTTTCGCGAAGAATTCACCGAATGGACCAGAAATAGTCACTTTATCGCCCTCTTTTAATGACCAAATGTATGAAGACATTTGACCTGGAGGCGCATCTGGGTTGCTCGGTGGTGGTGTTGCAATACGCACGTTAAGCATAATAATGCCTTTCTCTTCTGGGTATGAAGCCATTGAGTAAGCACGAATGATATGCTCATCCACTTTAGAGACATAACGCCAGAGGTTATATTTGTCCCAGTCCTCATGATACTCTTTTGGAATATCGAAGTCTTTATAATTAACTGTATGCGGATCTGCTTCAATTTGAATATAACCACCTGCACGGAACGGCACTTCTTCGCCTTCAGGAATCGCCAATTTAAGCTCTTTGATGAAGGTTGCTTTGTTATCGTTAGAGATAACCGTACATTGCCATTTTTTCACGCCGAAGATTTCTTCTGGAAGTTCCACGTCCATATTGCCTTTTACGTTAACTTGACAAGATAAACGGTAGCCTTCTTTCGCTTCACGTTTGGTAATGTGAGAAAGTTCAGTTGGGAGGATTTCGCCGCCACCTGATTTTACTTTCACGATACATTGACCACATGAGCCACCACCACCACAAGCCGATGATACGAATATCCCTTTACTCGCTAAAGCACCGAGTAATTTTCCGCCCGCTGGAAGCGTGATTGATTTTTCAGGATCGTCGTTAATGGTAATGGTGATGTCACCAGAATCCACTAACTTCGATTTTGCTAAAAGGATAAATACTGCAAGCACTAATACAAGGGCAGTAAATACCACGATACCGAAAATAAAATTACTATCCACGATATGCTCCTTATAATTGAATGCCTGAGAATGACATAAAGCCTAATGCCATTAAACCTGCAGTGATGAAGGTGATACCTAAACCGCGTAAACCTGCTGGCACATCTGAGTATTTCATTTTCTCAGTTAAACCGGCAAGCGCAACGATCGCCAACATCCAACCTGTACCTGCACCAATACCATACACGATAGATTCGCCAAAGTTATATTCACGTTGAACCATGAATGATACACCACCGAAGATCGCACAGTTTACAGTAATCAACGGTAAGAAAATACCTAAGGCACTATAAAGTGCAGGGAAGTATTTATCTAATACCATCTCAAGGATTTGCACGATACCTGCAATCACACCGATGAACGTGATGAAGTTTAAGAAGGTTAAATCTACGCCTTCTACTAACGCACCATCTTTTAAAACGTGTTCGTAAACTAATTGGTTTGCAGGTACAGAAATACCTAATACAACGATTACCGCAATACCTAAACCAAAAGCGGTCGAAACTTTCTTAGACACCGCAAGGAATGTACACATACCAAGGAAGAAAGAAAGTGCCATATTCTCAATGAATACAGATTTTACAAAAATACTAAGTAATTCTTGCATCTTATTTCTCCACTTGTTCTGGTTTCCATGTTCTGATTGCCCAGATCACGAAACCAATAATAAAGAATGCACTTGGTGCTAGTAAGAATAAACCGTTTGCTTGATACCAACCACCATCTTGAATAGTTTGGAAGATAGTCACACCGAAAAGTTTACCTGAACCAATTAGCTCACGTAAGAATGCAACGATAACTAACATCGCACCATAACCTAAACCATTACCGATACCGTCAACGAAACTTTCAACTGGACCAGATTTCATAGCGAATGCTTCCGCACGTCCCATTACGATACAGTTAGTAATGATCAAACCAACGAATACCGATAACTGTTTTGAAAGTTCATAAGCATAAGCACGTAAAATTTGGTCAACCAAGATTACTAATGATGCAATAATCGCCATTTGTACAATGATACGGATACTATTTGGAATGTAGTTACGGATCATTGAGATGAACATACTCGAGAAAGCGGTTACTAAACTTACCGCAATCGCCATTACCACCGCAGTTTTTAACTGTGTAGTTACCGCCAATGCAGAACAGATACCTAAAATCTGTAATGCAATTGGGTTGTTATCTACGATTGGAGATAACAATAGATTTTTAAGGTTGTTGCCTGCCATTAGTTAGCTCCTGCTGTTGCTTTAAATTTCGCTAAGAATGGACCAAAACCATTTTGACCGAACCAGTATTTAAATGAACCATCAACCCCCTTTGAAGTTAAGGTTGCACCCGAAAGACCATCAATACCGTGCTCTTTATTTGCTGATGCCCCTTTACCCACGGTTAAAGCGACATTGCCTTGTTCGTCAAATAATTTTTTGCCTACAAAGTGTTTTTGCCAAACAGGGTTTGCAATCTCACCACCAAGACCCGCGGTTTCACCTTGTTCATAGTAGGTAATACCGTTAATGGTATTGGCATCAGATTGCACCGCCACTAAGCCGTACATAATTGACCATAAGCCGTTACCATACATTGGCAATACCGCTTGGACAACTTTGCCGTTTTCATCTTTTACAAGATAAACTTCAGCATATTTTGCACGCACTTTAATGTTTGCTCTGTCATCTGCTTGTGCAATTTGAATACTTTGAGCAGGATCTTTTGCTGCTGCTTTTGCATCAAAGTTAGTGATACCATCAACATAGTCACCTGTTGCTAAATCCACGATTTTTGGCTCGATGAATTTTGCGTAAGTGTCTTGCACATTAGTATTTTCTTGCATTAAACCAGCCGCTTGTAAGATGTTTTTCTGTTTATCAAGCTGTTTTTGGATCTCTTGGGTTGGTTTTAACAACACCGCGGCACCCGCTACGATAAGAGAACACACTAAGCTCAACAACACAACGACGGTTAAAGTACCACCAACACTATCTTTATTAAATTTAGCCATTATGCAGTTTCCCCCGTTTTTACGGCAGTTCTCGCTTTTCTGCGTTTAATGTTACCTTGAACCACTAAGTAGTCGAAGATTGGTGCGAATAAGTTAGCGAATAAGATTGCTAACATCATACCTTCTGGGTATGCAGGGTTTACCACGCGAACAAGCACTGCCATGAAACCGATTAAAATACCGTACCACCACTTACCTTTATTGGTAAATGATGCAGATACTGGGTCGGTTGCCATAAAGAACATACCGATTGCAAAGCCACCTAACACGAAGTGCCAATGCCATGGCATTGAGAACATTGGGTTAGTGTCTGAACCGATGATGTTAAACATCGTTGCAGTCGCAGCCATACCGCTCATTACACCTGCAATGATGCGCCATGAAGCAATGCGTGCGAACACGATAATTGCAGCACCGACAATTAACGCAAGAGTTGAAACCTCACCCATTGAACCAGGTAAGTTGCCTAAGAACGCATCCATCCAAGTAATTGGTTCACCTGTTGCAACGTGTTTAAGTGCTGCTTCACCGCCTTGTGCCCATTGTGAAAGTGCAGTTGCACCTGAGAAACCGTCCGCAGCTGTCCAAACTAAGTCACCTGAAATTTGTGCTGGATACGCGAAGAATAAAAACGCACGACCTGCTAACGCTGGGTTCATAAAGTTTTTACCTACACCACCGAAGACTTCTTTCGCAACAACTAAACCGAAAGTGATACCAAGAGCAGCTTGCCATAATGGTAATGTTGGTGGAACGATTAATGCAAATAAAATGGTTGTTACAAAGAAACCTTCATTCACTTCGTGACCACGCACGATAGCAAATAATAATTCCCAGAACATACCCACTGCGAATGCTACAATATAGATAGGTAAGAAGAAAATCGCACCGAGTGCCATTTTGCTTCCCCAACCTGCTGCAGAAGTTAAGTCAATACCGACCGCTTGTGCTAAAGCATAGTGCCAGTCGTTTGCAATTACTTGTTGCAAATTGCCTAAACTGGTAATCGCTTGAATTGATTGATGTCCCACGTTATACATACCGTAGAATAACGCTGGGAACAATGCTAACCAAACGATAATCATCATACGTTTTGAGTCTAAAGCATCACGTACGTGAGTCGTTTTTTGCGTTGCTGTACCTGGTGTATAGAACAAAGTAAATACCGATTCAAATAAAGGATATAATTTTGCATATTTACCACCAGGAAGAAACGCGGGTTCCATTTTTTCAAAAAGATTTTTCAAACCCATTTCTAACCTTCCTTCTCAATCTTGTCTAATGCTTGACGCAAGAAGAAACCGTAATCGGTTTTACCTGGACAGACGAAAGTACATAATGACAAATCTTCTTCATCTAGCTCTAACGCACCTAATAATTGTGCTGAGTCTGTATCACCCACTTCTAAATCACGAAGCAAGTGTGATGGAAGAATATCTAACGGCATTACACGCTCATAGTTACCAATTGGCACCATTGCACGATGACCACCATTTTCAGCCGTAGTAAAGTTAAATAACTTACGACCAAAGTGACCTAACACCGTACGCGTAATTGAGAATTTGTTTGCTTGTGGAGAAATCCAGCCCATAAATTCTTTTGTTGTATCTTCTGCAATTACAGACACTTGCAACGCATAACGACCTAAATAATCGTGAACACCCGCTGCTTTCGCACCATAAAGTACAGAACCTGAAATCACACGATTGTTACCTGAATTTAATTCATTTGCAGTTAATTGTGAAAGATTCGCACCAATGCGAGTACGGATTAAACGAGGGTTTTTCACCTGCGGACCAGCAAGAGCCACCACTCGGTCTGTGAATAATTCACCAGTGGTGAATAATTTACCGATAGCGATCACATCTTCATAGTTCAAGTGCCATACTTGTTTGTTAATGCCTACTGGATCGATAAAGTGGATATGCGTACCCACAAGACCTGCAGGGTGAACACCAGCAAACTCGTGAATATTTACACCGTTTACAGAAGGCACATTTGAGCCCGCTTTTTTCACTAAATTGATTTTGCCTAATTTAGTTAAAATAGTTAAACCGTGCTCAAAATCTGCTTTATATTCGTTAATAATCACGGTTGGATCTGCCGCTAATGGGTTTGTGTCCATCGCATTCACGAAAATAGAAGATGGCACAGCATCTAATGCAGGCACCTTGCTAAATGGACGGGTGCGTAACGCAGTCCATAAGCCAGATTCCACTAAATTTTGTTTTACTTGCTCAGCGGTTAAAGAAGCTAATTGAGCCACTTCATAGCGAGTAAAGGTAACTTGCTCATCACCCTCAACTTTGATCACTACTGACTGAAGAACACGCTTTTCACCACGGTTGATTGCAACCACAGTACCACTTGCAGGGGCAGTGAACACCACGCCAGCGTTCTTTTTATCTTCAAAAAGTACCTGACCTTTCTTCACTACATCGCCTTCACGCACTTTCATTGAAGGACGCATACCTACATATTCTTCGCCAAGGATCGCAACTTCCGTCACGGTATTGCCGTTATGGATTACTTGTGCTGGAGCACCTGCAATAGGTAAATCCAAGCCTTTTTTGATTGTAATCATATTATTTGCACTACTTCTTCTTGGGTTTAAAAAAATGATTGCGAAGATTCACAATCGCTTATTGAGTTGTAACGAATTTAGTCATAAACGATCCCCCACTTATGACCAAAAGCTACAAAAAGTTCTCAAATCGTTTTCACATCTCGCAAAAATTGCTTGCAAAGATGTAAAATAAAACACCCTATTCTACCTAAAATGGCAAAAACTTTCTATAAAATCCCGACTTTTTTACATTTTACTCTTGAAAAGTTTGAACTTTATCAACATTTAGGCAAGAATATTTTAACAAATACCCACAAAGAGTTATCTTGTCTTAATAAGATAGAAAGCACAACAAGAAAAATGTAAAACTATCGAAGAAATCAACCGCTTATCTAGCCTAAAAACAGAATTAGGCGTAAAATACCCAACAAATTTAGTCAAATATTTAGCCAAATAGAGAGAAAAAATGGAACAAGAACAACTTACTCACATCACTATTTCTGAAGATGCCCAAGCCCACTTCCGCCGTTTATTAGAACAACAAGAAGAAGGCACAAATATCCGTATTTTCGTGGTAAACCCAGGTACACCAGGTGCAGAATGTGGCGTATCTTACTGCCCACCCAATGCAGTAGAAGAAACCGATAGCCAATTTGACTACAACGGCTTTTCCGCCTTTGTGGATGAAATCAGCTTACCTTTCTTAGATGAAGCAGAAATCGACTACATCACCGACCCAATGGGCTCACAACTGACCCTAAAAGCACCGAATGCCAAAATGCGTAAAGTCGCAGACGATGCACCGTTTATTGAGCGTTTAGACTATGTGATTCAAACCCAAATCAACCCTCAGCTTGCAAGCCATGGCGGTAAAATTACGCTGATTGAAGTCACCGACAATAAAATCGCTATCCTTCAATTCGGCGGTGGTTGTAACGGCTGTTCAATGGTGGATGTGACTTTAAAAGAAGGCATCGAAAAACAACTGCTTGCAATGTTCCCAGAAGAGCTGGTAGGAGTAAAAGATGTGACCGAACACCAACGCGGTGAGCATTCTTATTACTAAAAACAAAGGCTACGAAAATACCTATTTTCGTAGCCTTTCGACTTTCCTTTCATAAAGTAATAATCGATCAAATATTTATTTTTTATGAATTATTACTCTCTTTTTTCTCCTTTTTCATTCGATTTTCTGGCTCAGGATCAAATTTCGCAACAGGCACACAACCTCGGCAAGCACCGCGATTAACGCCAAGTTCTTCGCAAAATTGGTCATATTTTTCTAATGTTTTTTTAAACCAGCTTTTTTTCTCATCAATCATTTTATTTTCCTCCAGTTTGAAAAAAGCGGTAAGATTTCTCTGCTATTTTGCAAATTTGAGAGAAAATTTCACCGCTTATTTATTAATCTCGGAAGTTATTGAATTGGAACGGTTGTCCTAATTCAGCACCTTTCACCAGTTGAATGACAGATTGAAGGTCATCACGAGATTTACCCGTAACACGCACCTGATCGCCTTGAATCTGTGTCTGCACTTTAATTTTTGCATCTTTGATCAGTTTCGTGATTTTTTTCGCCATTTCGCTTTCAATCCCTTGTTTTAGCTTAATCTCTTTGCTGTAAAGTTTGCCGTGATGCTCACTTTCTAATGGAATATCAAGTGAATTGTGTTCGATACCACGTTTTACGCAAGAGCCAATTAAGATCTCAATCAGTTGATCTAATTGGAAATCCGATTCAGTAGTAATTTTGATGGTTTCGTTTTTCTCATTTAATTCGATAACCGCCTCTACACCGCGGAAATCGTAGCGTGTGCTTAATACGCGATTTGCATTTTCTACCGCATTACGCACTTCGTGTAGAGTAATTTCTGAAACAATGTCAAAAGATGGCATTTTACTTTCCTCTTAATTTATCAAAAATAGTTTTTGCGTTTAACAACAGCAAAATCGCTGTTAAGTCTGCAGAGTTTACCACAAATTTCGCTTGTTCTTGCACTTTTGGTTTAGCGTGTAGTGCGACGCCTAAAGTCGCAGTTTTGAGCATCAGTAAATCGTTCGCTCCATCTCCCACTGCAACCCATTGACTGTCTGGAATTTGATATTTTTCACCTAGCATTTCAAGCGTTTCTTTCTTATATTGAGCATCCACCACTTTGCCAAGCACTTTACCTGTGAGCTTGCCATCAATAATTTCCAGCTGGTTTGACACCGCATAATCCAAGCTGTAAGTCTCTTTGAGGTAATCCGCAAAATAATCAAAACCGCCAGAAGCAATGGCAATCTTCCAGCCTTGTTGTTTGAGCATTTGCACCAACAGCTCAAAGCCATCCATAAGCGGTAGATTTTCTCGCACTTTTTGCAAAATACTTTCTGGGGCATTTTCAAGCGTACCCACGCGTTTACGTAAACTCTGCTCAAAATCTAACTCGCCACGCATCGCACAAGCAGTAATCGCAGAAACCACTTCGCCTGTACCTGCCAATTTTGCAATCTCATCAATACACTCAATTTTGATTGCGGTCGAATCCATATCCATAAGCAATAAACCTTGTTGATTGAAATTAGGTATTTCTGTTAAATCGGCAAGATCGATATTCAATTGGCGAGCGATTTCTTTGTATTTACAAGCGGTCGATTCTGTTTTAAAAAATGCAACTTGGTAGTCTAAATAGGCCGCTTGTCCAACACATTCTGCCGAAATCTGTTGGCTAAATTCGTTAATTTGGGTTTGAGTGAGTTGTTTTGCGTAAATAAAAATTGTGTTTAGCATAAAATATATTGGCAAATTAAGAGGATTATATTGTTATATCTAAATCTAAACCCCGAGCCATGTACGTACAGGACCTGTATCAACATGCACAAAATTACTGCGAGGATAATAACCTACACCGCCATTGCTTAAACTTTCCGCCGCTTGCTTCACTTTAACTAATGGTACACCAGAGAATTGAATATCAACTGCCTGCCCGCGAATATGGAAGCTGTTGCTTGCAACGCCGTGATGCTCGCGTTTTAATTTTGCATTAGTTTTAGCTGAGCGATAACCACTAATCACTACCACTTCTGCATTACGTAAGCCAAGGCGTTGCTGGAGTTGGTTGAGTTTCACAAAAAGATTAGGATCAATGCGTTTTATCTCACCCGTGCGGCGATCACGCATTAAATAGTTGAGCTGTTTTAGATCATTTGCAACTAAATTATTGCCGTTGAATTTGACGGCGTAGGTGTCGCCCGTGTTGATATTGCGAAAACGTAGTGCAAGCGGCTTCACCGTAGACAGGCTTGCCAACACCTGTTGGGGGAGTAAACTCGCCCCTAATACAATACCGCCTAGCGAAAGCCATTTGCGGCGTTGAAGATTAATTGGATTCATGAATCACCTCATTCATTGAGTTGAATAAAATTAAATTGTCTGAAATCAAAGAGATAACTTAATTTTATTAAACATAAATTATTACATTTGAGATTATTATAAAAACAAAAGTTCCGAGAAGAGGTTAATTCTTCTCGGAATTTTTCATTTTTGCGAATTAGATCACATTTTTAACCGCTTGCCAGTTAAGATTTGGCTTTGGCTGATTTTGATCGAGCTTGTAAATATCTGGCAAGGTAAACACTTTCCCGCCTTCTACCCACGTAGTAACGTAGTAGAGATATACAGGGTTTTCAGAGTTAATTCTTGCAGATGTTGTTTTTTTGCTGTCTAGCACTTTTTGCTGTTTATCGGCAGACCAACCCGCTTCACGCAATAATACGGTCGCTAATTCATCGGCTTTTGCCACACGCACACAGCCCGAACTTAACGCACGATCTGTTTTTCCGAATAAACCACGGTTTGGCGTATCGTGTAAGTAAATCGCATCTGAACTTGGCATATTGAATTTATAACGACCTAATGCACTATCATCGCCCGCTTTTTGGCGGATACGATATGGAATGCTTTTCGTGTTGAGATATTTTGACCAGTTCACGCTATATGGATTCACATTGTTACCACTGCCATCTAAGATTTCGTAGTTGCGTGCATCGGCAATGCCTGGATTTTTTGCCAACGCAGGAATAATGTCTTTGCTTAAAATCGTTGGAGGTACATTCCAAGGTGGATTTACCACCACATTGCTTAATTTGCTATACATCACAGGCGTACGGCGATCTTCTCGACCGACAATTACTTTCGATTGCAGCACAGGTTTGCCATCGAGGAAATAGTAAAGCTGATAGCTTGGAATATTCACAAAAATGCCATTATTAAAACTAGGGATAATACGCAGACGCTGAGCATTCAATGCTAATTTATAGAAAGTCGTTGCATTTGAAGCGGTCGATTTTTCTCCGCCTTTTGCAGATTTCCCTTTTGTCGCTTTTTCCTCACCGCTTGCAACAGCACCATTTGGTGACATTGCCAATAAGCGAGCAGTCGTTTCTTGATATAAATGGTTGCGAGGCACAAGATTATTTACAAACTGAGCTGCATTGCCATTTTTCACAGCGTTCACCCAACTTGAAATATTTTCCACACTTGGTGTTGAAGTGCGGTATGAACCTAAGTTGTAGAGCCAGTTATTTGCATTACGTGCGACATTTTTGTTGTAATAGAGATAATCTAAAAAAGCATCGGTAAGTAAAATATCACGAGCTAAAAACTCTTCTGGCTGATTTAAAATTTGTTGTAATGTACCCGCTGCTTTATTTGATACACCACTTGCAGCAAAAAGAGCATACTCTTTTAAAAAAGTACGCATTGCTGTTGCATCCGACCACATTGGTGCGAAATCGTTATCTAAATAAACTTTAGCCGTTGTTGAGCTTAATAATAAGGCATTATTGCCCACTTCTTGCTTCACACGTGTTTCCGCTTCAGCAAGTTTACGTACTTGCTCTTGGCGAATTTGCTCCTGTTCTACTGCATAATTTGCATCTTTTGCCAACGCTGTTGCTCGCACTTGCTGAGCTTCAAAACTTAACAGAGGTAAGATTTTATCTTGTTGCGTCTGTAAGCTATGTTGCTGATTCGTTTGTTGAATAGGTAAGATTACCTGCTCAACGGTTGTCGTTTCCGCCATTGCAATTGCCGAAAGGCTCATTACTAATGGCAATAATTTAAATTTTTTCATCATGAAATCTCTAGCCTAAAAATTAAGCCGCTTGTTGGTTTTACCTCAGCGGCTTAGTAAGATTACAATATTATAAAGAGTTTACGCTTTTTTATCAATTTCTAACCAATCGACCATCATTTGCTCGGTTTCTTTTAAATAGAAATCAGGTGCTTCGTAATCTTTTGGTAATGCATCAATATCTTTGAGCGGTTTTTTGCCTTCACGTTTAAAGCGTTCGTTTAAGTTTTTCAAACGACGCTCTTCGTCCTCTTTATTCTCTTTTTGGCGTTCAGCTAAATTAAGTGACATAAATTTACGCTCATCACGCTCTTTACGAATCGCAATATCTTCATTCACCACGATAAATTCTGGATTTTTCGCTACACGTTCCTCGTGTTTTTGGGTTAAAGTCTCAACCGCATCCCGAGCGTGCCCTGCTTCTTGATAACTTGCAGCAGGAATTTTATCCCAAGGCAAGGCGTTATCTTCAAAGCTTTCACCCGTTTTCGCTGCATTGATGATTTCAGGGAATTTAATATCCGCATCTACCCCTTTTAATTGCGTACTGCCACCGTTAATGCGATAGAATTTTTGGATGGTATATTGAATATAACCTAACGGATCTTTATCCAAATCATATACAAAATTCAATGAGCGGCTTTGTTGCACCGTCCCTTTGCCGAAAGTTTGTTGCCCTACGATGATTGCACGGTTGTAATCTTGCATCGCTGCCGCAAAAATTTCTGAAGCTGAAGCACTATGGCGATTGATCATCACCATCAACTTGCCGTCATAGATCGATTTATCCGCCTCAGGATCTTCGTGCACTTTAATGCGATTGAAAGCATCACGCACCTGCACAACAGGTCCTTCTTTAATAAATAAACCAGATAATTCAATTACTTCAGTTAAAGAACCACCGCCATTTTCGCGTAAATCAATGATGAGAGCGTCCGCTTTTTTCTCTTTCATTTGTGACAATAATTTACGCACATCGCTGGTTAAGCCAATATAGAAAGAAGGAATTTTAATCACAGCAATATTTTTACCATCAACTTTATCCACACTTAGTTTCGCTGCGCTGTCTTCAATACGCACTTTATCGCGAGTTAAAGAGATAATTTTGGTTTTACCCCCTTTCTCAGGTTCAATTTCTAAACGAACCACCGAGCCTTTTTTACCTTTGATCTTATCAACCACATCATCTAATCGCCAGCCAATAACATCTTCAATCTCTCCTTTTTCGCCTTGACCCACACCCACGATTTTATCACCCACTGAGATTTTTTTACTGCGAGCAGCAGGTGCACCGGGTACAAGTGAACGGATAGAAGTAATATCATCTTCCATTGAAAGCGTTGCCCCAATGCCCTCAAGTGAGAGGTTCATACTCTCTTGGAACGCTTTAGCCGCACGAGGGGATAAATAGCTCGTATGCGGATCGATTTCACGCGCAAATGCATTCAAATAAGTTTGTAAAATATCATCAGCCTTAATTTGCGTGAGACGTTTGATCGCTAAATCATAGCGTTTCACCAAAGTTTTCTTGATTTCAGGCCATTTTTTCTCTTTGAGGTAGAGATTGATAATGTCATTTTTGACACGTTCTTCCCAAAGTTTATCTGCTTCTGCAGTTGTTTTTGGGAATGGTGCTTTATCACGCTCAACTTCAATTTGATCGTTAGCTTTTAAATCAGGTTCTTTATCCAATAAAGAGAGAGCATATTTATAGCGTTCATAACGACGTTTAGTCATTAAATCATACATATCAAAAGCAGCACTCAATTCGCCTGCATAGAGCTGATCATCTAACTTCGTTCCATATTTTGCACGCATCTCTTCAACATCTGATTGCAAGAAAGTATTGTGTGCAGGATCTAAAAAGTCGATATAGCGATTAAAAATCTTGCTGGCAAATTCATCGTCTAATTTGAATTTTTCGTAATGAGATTGGGTTAAACGAGCGGTAACGCGTTTGGTAGAAATGCTATGCTGATCGTTAGGTTTTGGAATCACTAACGCATTTTCTTTGATTTGAGGTTCAACCGCAAAGCTACTATTCACAAAAAGTCCCATTGTGAATAACGCCATCAAACGGCTTACTTTATTGAGTTTCATGCTTGTCCTGATATGCTATAAAGATGCTATTTAAATAATGCTTCTCTCCCACAAGGGGAGAGGAGAATAAGAAAATTATCGACCAAATTTTGTTGCTAATGCAGCTAAACTTTCTGCTGATGCTGCAGGTGCATTAGAGGCTGGTTTCTTCGCTTTTGGCGTAAATTTACGAGCCGTTTTATTTTGCTCATCTCGCTGTTTTTTGAAGAACTCTTTACGTTGTGCTTTACGCTGTTCTGCTTTACGAGCTGCCACCGCTTCACGAGATTGTGCTAAAGTTTGTGCTGCGTGTTCTGCTTGTTGTTCATCAACGATACCCGCTTCTTCGCCTTGTAAACCTACACGCACTGCATTTGGTTTGCACGCCGCAAGATAGCGCCAACTCATTGTATAACCACGTAATGCTTGACGAAGCTGTGTTTTGCTTACGGTTTCATCGTCAGCTAATGCTGCGGCCAAATCTTCAAATAAACCGATTTTAACTGGTTTGGCTTCACCTTCCACACTAAAACAGTACGGGAATTTTTCTGCTAAATAGGCAATAACTTCTTTAACAGGTGGATTTACTTTATTCGTGTTTGAAGCTTTTTCACTGGTTTCAACTGCTGCTTGTACTTCTTGTTCAGACATAATTTCTTCCGTTTTTAACTGAAAATAAGGGGTTAGATAGCATAAGACTTAAGGTAGTAACTATATTTTATTTAACCCGCTTCGTCCATAGATTTACCTAATTTTTCGTGTAAATAGGTCAATCATTTTAACGGAAAAGTTCAGATTATTTTCCACGCTCTTTCCTATCTCAAAAATAACATTTGCTTTCTTAGTGAATAAATGGTCTAATCAACAGGCTTTTGCGACTTAATGTGATCGCTTTTCTTCTCAAAAATGAGAGTGTTTTAGTTGTCCATCATCTCTCTTTAGCAATTTTGATTTATTTTTAGAAGGAAAACACTATGTCAGCATTAATCGGCACAGTAAAATGGTTCAATGCAACCAAAGGTTTCGGCTTTATCGCACCAGAACAAGGCGGTGAAGATATTTTTGTACACTTCTCAGCAATCGAAAACAACGGCAGTTACCGCACGTTAGAAGAAGGTGCAAAAGTGCAATACGAAGTACAAAAATCAGATCGTGGTTTATCTGCAGTAAATGTAAAAAAAATCTAAACATCATTAATAAAGAGGCTGATATTTACTACAAATATCAGTCTCTTTGTGTATTTGAGAAAACGCCTGTGGTTACAAGCGGTATTATTTTTCCTCTTCTTTGCGAATTTCCTTTTTCTCTTCTTCCAAAATCTCTGCCGCCTCTTCATTCAAGGCTTTAGCATTACAATGCGGTTTGATGAAGGGTTTTGGTGTCCAATATTTTTTCACAATTTCAGAGGAAAAGCCATGCAGAACCTCTTCATTTAAACGATCTTGGTCAAGTGAACGAACTTCAGCAATCACTTCATCCGCTTCCACTTGGTTAATGCCGAGTTTCATCAAGGTCGCACGACTTAGAGTTAAGGCAGATTCAAACGTTTCACGTACGATAAAATCCACATCTTGCTTAATAAGGCTTACCGTCGTTTGGCGGTCGTAAGTTCGGGTTAAAATGGGTAATTTTGGGTAAGCCTCTTTTAATTGGCTTACAATTACTTCAATGCGGTCGGTATCGTTGATCCCGATGACCACGCATTTGGCTTTTTCAATGCCCGCGGCGTGGAGCACATCTAATCGAATACCATCACCGTAGTACACTTTAAAACCGAATTTTGCGGCAGCTCGGATATTTTCAATATTGCGGTCAATCACAGCAACATTGATACCACGAAGTAATAAAGTTTGGCAGACAATTTGGCTGAAACGACCAAATCCAAGCACCAACACGGTGTCTTCTAAATCCACAATCGGGTCGAGATCGCTGGTATCTTGTGCAATATTCTGTCTATTTTCTGCTCGTTGAGCCACCTTGCGAGCAAGCTGGGTGATCAAGGGTGAGAAGAGCATAGAGAGAATCACCGCTGCCGTAAAAGTCGCATTTTCGTGAGCTGACATTACGCCAGCAGAAGTTGCCGCAGAAAAGAGCACGAACGCAAACTCGCCTCCGTGTGCAAGCAATGCCATACGTCCAAAGGCTTCGCGATGTTTTAAGCGCGTTAAACGTGCAACGAAATAAACCGCTAAGCCTTTGCCTAAAATGTAGAGGCAAACGATACCGAGCAATAAAAAGAGATGGTTAAATACAAGGCTTAAATCAAGCGACATACCCACCCCCATAAAGAAAAGCCCGAGCAATAAGCCACGGAATGGCTCAATATCTGCTTCTAATTGGCGACGGAATGATGATTCTGACAACATTACACCCGCAACGAATGCCCCCATTGCCATTGAAAGCCCACCAAGCTCCATTGCTAGCGCAGCACCAAGCACAACGAGCAACGCCCCTGCGGTCATCATTTCTCGCACGTGGGCTTTAGAAATTAAGCGGAACAGCGGATTCATCAACCATTTGCCCGAGACGATTAAGCCTACAACCGCCGCAAGGGCAATGCCAATTGAAGTCCAATCAGTTGCGTGTTCCGCATTGGCTGAATTCGGCACTAAAAAGGCAACGGATGCTAAAAGTGGCACAATAGCTAAGTCTTCAAAAATAAGGGTAGAAATCACACGCTGCCCTTTCGACGTGTTAGTAATACCACGGTCTTCGAGTGTTTGCATAACAATAGCAGTAGAAGAAAGGGTAAAGCCCATTCCCGCAATAAAGGCAACTTCTTTGGAGAGATTAAGCAGATAAATGCCAGCAAAGGTCAGCAAACAGCCACAAAGCCCCACTTGCAAAAGACCGCGTCCGAAAATAGCTTTTCTCATCGCCCAAAGGCGTTCGGGATGCATTTCTAGCCCAATAATAAAGAGGAACATCACCACACCTAATTCAGCTAAATGCACGACAGCCGCAGGATCTTGGATAACGCTAAAGACAGATGGACCAATCAAACAACCTGCCACCAAATAGCCCAACACGCTACCCAGCCCAAGACGTTTAAAAAGTGGTACGATGGTGACGCTTGAGGCAAGCAGAATCACCGTTTTTATCAGATCAGGACTGGCAACACTCGACATAATATTCCCCCAAAATAATCAATCAATTTCTCTTCATTTTATCGTTTTCGTCGGAAATAAAAAACACACTAATTGGATAAATTGCTATAATTTATCCTCTTATTTTCACATCTGGAATGATTATGTCATTACAATTTAATATGATTGCTCTCTTGCTCATTGCGTTGCTGATTTTAGGCGTGATAAGCCACAATAATGCAATTACCATTTCTGCGGCAGTGTTATTGATTATGCAACAAACACTCCTTTCAAAATATATTCCTTGGATTGACCAATATGGTTTAAAAATCGGGATTATTATTCTCACTCTTGGCGTATTAAGCCCGCTTGTTTCTGGCAAAATTCAACTGCCCGAACTCTCTTATTTTGTGCATTGGAAAATGTTTGCCTCAATTGCTGTCGGCGTACTCGTCGCTTGGATTGCTGGTAAAGGTGTGGATCTAATGACAACTCAACCTGTTCTGGTTACGGGGTTAATGATTGGCACAGTCATTGGCGTTTCATTTTTCGGGGGGATTCCTGTTGGGCCGTTAATTGCCGCAGGGATTTTGGCACTGGTGATTGGAAAGTTTTAGGAAAATAAAAACAAGCGGTAAATTCTTAAGGAAAATTTACTGCTTTTTTACTATTCCTATAAACTTTCACAAATCGCTAAATTGATTTTCACAAACTCATCCCATTCATACAGATCTTTAAGATAGGTTTGGTAATACTGCTCAACACGGCAAACAAGCGGTCGATTTTCGTAAATTAAACACAATTTAGTATCTTCATTAAAATGGCGACAAGTACCATCACCACGATCTAAAAACACCGTTTGCTCGCTTTTATCCACATTTTGGCAGCATTTGCCGCAAGCAGTGCAGGGGAAGGGCGACAGCATTTTTTCGCCCTTTTGGGTTGGAGTTACCATTGAATTGCTAACATTTTCGTTTGGCTTTCAATCACTTTATTGAACGCCTCATCTAAAGCACTATTTTCTGATTTTAATGCTTCAAGCTGCCGTTGCACTTCTGCGATTTTTTGGTCGAAAATCGGGTAAACTGCTTGTTCCACTGCTTGATACGCATCATTCATAAAATCAGTGCAAATGCGATCGATTGTTTGGTGAGCTTGTAACATAGCACTACGTCGTTGAGCATTACGTTCTGCTTCTTCATTTTGAGCAGAGAACACATCAAACACTGCAAAAATAATTTGCAATACAGGGGCAATTTTACCCACTAAACCGCCCACTGCTTTTCCACTCATTCCAGCCAAGCCAGGCAGTTTTAAATCACGAGCCAACATTAAGCCTTGTTTAAGCGTATTTTCATCGCCTAAAATTTTGACTAATCCACCTATTTGTCCTGCCGCATTATTTACAGCCACAACATCTGTTGAGGTTGGTACAGAATAGTGTGAATTAAAGTTAAAATTAAAGCTGGAAAGCTCTTTCTGCATTGTCTGCGCAACTGCAGAACTCATTTTTTGGAAAATACCTTCCATTTCAGATTTAATGCGATATTCATCACGGTTATTTTCCAAAATTGCCATCATTGCTGATTTATTGGAGGTTGCTTGTTGGCGAATCACATCAGAGACACGGTTAAAGATCACATTTTTTTGCTCACTTAATTCATTTTTAATCTCAAGTAAAGCCTGTGATTTTTCCTGATCTTGAGCCGATTTATGACTTGTGATTGTCCCGAGTAATGGCATAAACCAACGCTCATTCACAAAATTTTTAAAACCATTGAAGTGCTGACGTTCAGAATTTTGTTGCATTGTCCACGCATTAAAACATTCAATGAAATTGTTATAACCTGAGTGTTCTAATAATTTCTCTTGATTTTGTACACGCCCTTTAAATGCGGTGTGTAAGTTTATCGCAACAATTTCTATTTCTGCCAACTTAGGTAAATCAACTTGATGTGCTAGGGCTAAATTCACTAAAATTTGGCGAATATGTTCAGCTGCTTGTTGTTTTTGCTCAGCATTTTCAAGCTGGTTATTCAGCACAATAAAGATTTTTTTATTTCTGCGTAGCAAATCGAATAAGCGATCATAAACATCTTTAGAGTCCATATCACCATCACGAATAACAAAGAGAATCACAGAACTACGACTTAATTGCTCAGCAGTTACTTCTCTGTCTTTAATAGGTGCATTTATCCCTGGGGTATCAAGCAATACATAATCATTCCACTGATAACGATCCACTTTGTCCGTTTTAGGAATATCTGCCACTGGAGCCACTTCTCTGCCAGAAAGCACATTGATTAACGTGCTTTTACCTGCATTGTAAGCGCCATATAGCGTAATATTTAATACTTTATTACTTGCTTCGTGCTGAATTTCGCTCGCTATTGTAGAAGTTGGAAGCTGAAATGATTGAGCAATATTTTCAGTTTGTTTTACAAGTTCAAAAACTTGTGAATATTGATTAGCCATACACTCATCCTATTTTGAGAATTGGTTAATAATTTGATTAACTTCGCCTTCTAAGCTATCACAGGTATTTTTAAGCGGCTGAATTTGAACGATTAAATTATCAACTGTGCGATCTACCGCTTGTTTTACGCCATTAGAGACTTGAGATCTCAAGCTATTTTCCATTTGCTCGGTATCTACGTATCTACGCCCACAACTTCAGTCACAGTTTCGGTTTCGATTAACGCAGCACCAGCCGCACCACCACCAAATAAACCGAAAAGACCACCAATGAGACCACCAATTAAAGTGCCTACACCAGGAACGACAGAACCTAATGCTGCACCTGCAGCAGCTCCCGCAGCGGCCCCGCCAGCTTGAGCTAAAGCTCTATTACCAGAACCACGTTCTCGTTCATAAGAAATTGTGCGATCTTCAAAGCCTTTAACGCTACCGCCATCAATTTGAATTGATACTTGTGTTAAAGAATCCACAAAGCCTGATAAACGGCTAGAAACTTCTTGAACAAGCGTTGTAGCCACTAAACCATTAACTTCTTGCACGATGGCATCTTTATTGCGTGAATCTTTATGTTTATTCACAATTTGATATAAATGACTAATCACGTGGTTTTTTACAATTTCAGTGATCACATCACGATCTCTTGCCAATTTATTTAACACATTCGTTGCTTGGCTCGAAATAGAAGAGATCTGCGTTTTAATTTCACCATTTAAGAATGAAAGCACATTTTCGTTAATAAAGTTCTCAACCTGTTTATCAGCTTTTTGACCTTTATAATCCGTTGCTTTTTTCACCAAGTTTGCCATCTCATTAAACAATGGTGCTAACCCTGCTTTTTCTAAATCATTGTGCGATTTATAAGTATGCACTGAAATTGAAATTGGCGTTCTTACATCTTTTAATGAGCTATCGTGTTGTTTGAAGTCTTGTAAACGCTTATACACATCTTCTTCTTGCAGTTTACGATTTTCAGGTGTTTTATCTTTCATGGTTTGCACCAAAGATTCCGTTTTATCGTCCCAATCCTCTTCAACTACATCTGAGCGAGTAATCACGGGTAACAACGGTTTTCCTTTTTCTAGCTCATATTTTAACTCAGCGAGTTCTTGTACTTGACCTGGAGAGCTTGAAGGCGTAAGCCATAATACGGCATCGGCACTATCAATAAATTGCTTCGTTAAATTACCGTTTTTCTCTTGCGTTGAGTGTAATCCTGGTGAATCAAGCAACACAAAATATTTACCTAATTCTACGCCTTGGATCTGTGCCGTTGTTTCGGTAAAACCTTCGGCAAATTCACCTTCAATTGTCGGAATTTCATTGCCTTTTAAAGCAAAGCGGCGAATATGATCTTCAGGGAATAATGAGAGATATAATTCAACAACTTAGTTGCTAAATGAACTCTTACCCGCATTTACTTTACCAAATACCAAGAAAATAATTTTATCTTCAAATTTTCTAGATAAATTTTGCATTGGTGAAGCTGCAAGAATTTTTTCATCCCATTCGCCAAATTTAACTTTTAAATTATTGGTTAAGTCTGCAATTAACGCTGTTAATTTATTATCGCTACTTAATGCCTGCTGATTAAATTGGCTTGAGTTAGATAATAAAACTTTAATTTGCTCAATTTTCTGCTTCAATTCACTTTCTTGCTGTTGAAGCTGACTAAATTTATTAGCAAATTGACTGAATTCATCAAAAAATTGTTTTAATGAGCCTTGTTGCATATTAGCCTCTTAATGCTTGCTTTAATTGATTTAATGTATTTAATTGCTGTTCAAGCGATTGAATTTCTGCATTATTTTGCGAATCATCCCATGCTTTTAAAAATTCCGCTTTTGCAGCATCAGGACCAATAGCTTTAACCAAATTATAAAATGATTTGGTTTTGCCGCTATCCATCCCATTTTCTTCTAACAATACTTCAATGTTAGCAAGTGCAGCAGTTTCTTTTGCTTTTTTCTCCGCCGCAATACGTTTTCTTTCACGCTCTTTCTCAAGCTTTTCAGCTCTTCTTTGTTCTGCTCTGCGTTCTTCTTCAAGCGCTCTTAATTGAGATTCACGAGAAGGTCCTTTTTTACCACCACTAAGTGCAGCTGCGCCAAGTGCAACTGCTGCTGCACCAATAAGCCAAGGTAATGCCATAATTAAATTCCTCTTTAAAATGTATTAAAAATTTGGTTAAGTTTACGCTCAAATTTATTACGTTTATCATTTTGAGCTTTATTCAATGCTGATAATTTATTATTTATTGACGAAGAACCTTCCTCTAATAAATGATTTAATAATTGTTGAAGTTCATTCACTTCTTTATTACGTTGTTGAGCTATTGTTGATTTTAAGTTCTGAATTTTGCTTTTTAATTCAGGTACACCGCTTAATTCCACTAATTTATCTTTTGATTCTGCTACACCTTTTAAATAACGAGTAGCCGAAACCAAAATAGGTTCAAATTTAGGTAATTGCTCTTTAATACGGTTTACCACAGCTTTTTGTTGCTCTTCTGTAATTTGGTCAATTTGAGTAAGTACCAATAATTTATTATCGTTTTTAGACGCATGTAATAAACGTGAAATATGCTCCACTTCATATTTATCTAACTCACCTGCTTTTAAAGTGTGAATCATCAAAACAATATCCGCAGAAACAAAGGCACCTTTATTCGCTTCAAAATCATCTTGCCCTGTTACATCCGCATCAAGCCCTGGCGTATCAAACCAAATAATGCCATTTTTTTCATCGGCAAAATCTGAATTTGTACGAGTTTCTCGTTTATCTGAAGCCTTAAAATAACCTTCGTGATCAATTAACGCATTTAATAACGTACTTTTACCGTGGTTAAATTTGCCGAAAACCGCAACGCGTGGTTTACTATCAACCCCTTGCAAATAGCCAAAACGTTCAATTTCTGCTTTACGCTCAGGGAATAGAGCAACAAATTGCTCAATATCTTTTTCATTTAATGCCATATTTTTATCCTATATAAGATAGTGTTTATATCGTGCGTGAAATTTATTTCACGCACCTTGCGAATATTTATGCTTCTAATTCATTTTTTAATTTTTGCAAGTTTAAGATTTCTGATTCTAATGATTTAATTTCACTGTCATCATAATCTTCAAGCCAAGCATCTATAATAATGCGTTGAGAATCATCTGAATCCTCAATTAAAGAATCATCTTCAAACAATTCATCAGTTAAATTATTTAATCCAAAGCCTGCTAAAAAAACATCTACGTCAGAATAATCAGGGCAATAATAACTACTAAAAAAGTTTGATAGTCTCTCTGTAAATTCTGCTCTTTCTTCTGCTTTTTTTAATTTTAAATCAGATAATTTAGATTTTAGTTGTTTAATTTTATTAGCCAATTTATCTAATGCTTCTTTTTGTTTAGATTGAGAATTGGTAAAACGTTCAATTGCTGCTTTGCTATTTGGGAATAATTCAAGTAATTCTTGAATTTCATTTTGTTCTAGTGCCATAGTTTGTTTCCTCTTTGGGTTAATAAAAAATTAATTTAAGTTGGTTAAATATTGCTGCAAGGTTTTTGCCATTTTTTCTTGCAACTCGCTTGGTGAAATAATGGTTAAATACGGAATCCAATATTGCACCAATGGGATAATTTCTCGTTCGTGGATATTTTTGCAAGAAATTAACAGCTCGCCATTTTCTAATCGGCGGATAATTTCTTGGTTTGGGAATAAATTCCGACGCGTAAAATAATGGGCGACTTTTTCATCCACTTTAATAATTACTTCGCTTAATTGATTACCGTGATAAATACTGTCGTTTTTCTCTATTTCATTTAAAAAATGAGCATCGGGTCTAAAGGTTTCTTCTAGGGTTTCAATAAAACTCATTTGGCTAAAACAAAAGGTTTTTTGTTTGCCTTCTTCTATCCCAATTAAATACCAAATGCCTTTTTTATTGAGCAGCACATAAGGCTCAAGAGTACGATGAGTAGCGGTTCGCCCTGGTTTTTGATAGGTAAATGCAATTTTTTGATGGTTTTTGACCGCTTGTTGCAGCTGTTTAAACTCACCTTGACGATGTTGAATCGACTCATATTGAAAACCTTTCACTTGAATGGTGTCAGTTAAGGTGCGTTGGAAAAGCTCGCGATCTAATTTGGGGAAGAGATCTTGAATGCTAGCAAAACGGGCGAAGCGTTCCACGTCTTCTTTAGTAAAAACGCCAAATTGATTGCGGTTGAGGCTATAAAAACGAGGGCCTTTGAGATCCCAATCTAAAAATGCAAGGCGTTCATTGAAATCTTTTTGTAACGTTCTTACGCCAACAGAAAAGCGTTCCGCCAACTCGTTAATATCCAGCTAACCTTTGGTGTTTAATTCCACTAAAATGGTGGCTAAACGTTCTGCCAATTTTTCGTGTTTACTCGACATTTTGTGTTCCTTTGCGGGTTAATCTTGGCAGCCATTCTAGCCCATCGATTTGCACGGTTGATTCGCACGCAAGTTTTTTTTCAACTTTTTTTCAAAAATTTTGCCATATTTTAAGTATTTAATTCTTAACAGCAAGAATTTTATTCTCTTTTTATTGCAATTCTAACGCCTATACTCATTTGCTCAAAATGAGGATATTGATGTGAAGGCAGAAGATAAGTTGAGTATTAGTAAACAGGTTGGGCAAGCGATTGCGAAATACCGTAAGGCTGCGGGGCTTTCTCAAGCTCAAGTTGCGGAAATATTGGGGTTAAGCAATGATGCGATTTCAAGAATGGAGCGCGGGACAATTACGCTCAATGTGGAACGTTTGTGTGATTTTGCTAATCTGTTTCACTGCCGAGTGTCTGATTTACTTACCGATAGTCAGCTCCAACCCACCGACCAGATTTATCAGCTAGATAGGATGCTTTCGCAATTAGATGATATAGAACGCAAGCGGTTAATTTTGTTAATTGAACAGATGATAGAGTGGAAACAGGTTTGAAGGAATTATGCAAGGGCGAATGGTTATTCGTCCTCTTTTGTATCTGGTTGCACAGATGTTAAATACAGAACATCAAATTCTTGCATTGTTTTTTATTTAATAAACCTGCTTCATATAAATTACTGGCGTGTTCATAAATCATATCAGAAAATTCATCGAGCATTTTATGATTCCATTTTAGCTGTTATCTTTAATGTAATAGAACAATGCACGCATATTTTATCTATTCAATATACAAAAAATGGAGCGTTAAAAATTAACGCTCCATCTGGATTTTTCCTATATTATCAGTTATAGAAAGGGGTCATTATTGAACCATCAAGAAGAAATTTGCACCATCACGTACGATATTTAAATAAACCACTGATGGTTTTTCGCTCAACACCTTGCGTAGCTCATTTACATTCTCAACACGATGACGGTTTACCCCCACGATTAAATCGCCTTTTTTCAGCCCGCGTGCTTCGGCTAATGATCCTTTTTCAACTTTAGTAATTGCAACGCCTTTCACACCTTTTTCATCTTGATTACTATATTCCGCCCCTTTCAATTCTGGCAATAAATCAGTTACAGAACCGGTGCTGCCAATTTCAGATTGAAGCGTCACTTTTGTTTTTGCAATTTTGCCATCGCGTAAATAGGTTAGCTCAATATCTTTGCCTACACCTGCGGTTGCGATTTTCGCACGCAATTCGCTGAAGCTATGTAATTTTTGACCGTTAAGTTCGGTAATCACATCGCCTGCTTTTAAGCCTGCTTTATCTGCTGCTGATTTCGGGAAGACTTCGCTGATAAACGCACCTTGTTGTGCGTCGATGCCAAATTCTTTGGCTAAGTCTGCGTTTAATTCACCCCCTTTAATACCAAGCATACCGCGTTTTACTTCGCCAAATTCAATAATTTGTTGCACAAGGCTGTTTGCCATATTAGATGGAATCGCAAAAGCAATACCTGCATTACCACCACTTGGCGAGATAATCGCGGTGTTGATACCAATCAATTCGCCTTTTAAGTTGATTAACGGGCCGCCAGAGTTACCTTGGTTTACTGCTGCGTCGGTTTGGATGTAGTTTTGGTAACCTTCATCCGCATTGCCTGTTGAACGACCAAGTGCGGAGATAATCCCTGAAGTCACGGTTTGACCTAAACCAAATGGGTTGCCGATCGCCACGCTGAAATCGCCCACGCGTAATTTATCAGAGTCAGCAAATTTTAATGCGGTTAAATTTTGGGGATTTTCGATTTGCACTAAAGCGACATCAGACTGCGGATCTGCACCTACCAATTTTGCTTTAAACTCTCGACCATCATCTAATTGAATCGTAATTTTATCCGCATCTTTGATTACGTGATTGTTCGTAATGACATAACCTTTTTCTGCGTTAATAATCACACCTGAACCTAAGCCACGGAATTGGCGAGGAGCTACATCACCGCCAAAACGGTCGCCAAACATATCGCCAAAGAAGAATTGAAATTCTTCAGGTAAATCACGCATACGGTTGCGACCTTGAGATTGTTCATCTTTTGCTTTACCTTCGACCGAGATGCTGACCACCGCTGGGCGAACTTTGTCTAACATATCAGCTAAAGATGGGGTTGCCTGATTATTACTTTGTCCAGCCACTGCTGAAATAAATGGAATGTTAATTTCTGCTTTTGCTGGCATTGTTGCCATACCTAAAGCTAAAATTGATGTTGCGATAATTGATTTTTTTAATGTTTTCATATTTGTTTTGTTTCCTAATTTATTCGTAAGGTGGGCAAAAATACCATGCTACGAGAGTGAATCCCACAAACAAGGCGAAATGAACTATCACACCTTGCTCGTGTCTGATAGGACAGAAAAATTTTTAGAGAGTTCTAAACATTGCAAAATTTTCTAAAAATTTGACCGCTATTTGAAAAATAAAAAGCATTTTGGCTTTATTTCGTTGGGTGGAGTATAATTCACCTTTATTTTTGTATTTAAGAAAGGTATTAAATTCAATGCAACACACTGAAAACCTGGTTGAAGTAAACAACCTCACCTTTAAACGAGGGGAGAGAGTGATTTACGACAATCTCAATCTGCAAGTGCAGAAAGGTAAGGTGACAGCAATTATGGGCCCTTCTGGTATTGGTAAAACCACCTTATTACGCTTAATTGGTGGGCAGCTAGTGCCAGAATCGGGTAAAATTTTATTTGATGGGCAAAATGTTTGCACCGCATCAAATAAAACGCTTTATCAAATCCGCCAACGAATGGGAATGCTTTTCCAATCGGGGGCGTTATTTACGGATTTATCCACTTTCGACAATGTAGCGTATCCTATTCGTGAACATACCAATTTACCCGAAGAGCTTATTCGAAAATTGGTGTTAATGAAATTGGAATCGGTCGGCTTGCGCGGTGCAGCGCAGTTAATGCCATCGGAACTCTCTGGCGGTATGGCTCGTCGTGCGGCACTCGCGCGTGCTATTGCATTAGATCCTGATTTAATTATGTATGATGAGCCTTTCACAGGGCAGGATCCGATCAGTATGGGCGTGATTGTTGAGCTAATTAAAAAACTCAACCAAGCACTAAATTTAACCTCAATTGTGGTTTCGCACGATGTGACCGAAGTGCTAAGTATTGCCGATTACGCCTACATTGTGGCGAACAAAACCGTGATTGCACACGGCACGCCCACACAATTAATGCAAAGCCAAGATCCGCAAGTGGTGCAATTCTTAGCAGGGAAAGCCGATGGTCCTGTGCATTTTCATTATCCAGCCAAAGATTATGTAGAGGATTTGTTTAATGATTAGCTTTATTACTCAAATTGGGGCTTCAACTATCCAATTTATCCGTGCATTCGGACGTGCTGCTTTTATGCTATGGGGCGCATTGATTGGTAAGCCACAATTTCGCAAACATACGCCACTTTTAATCAAGCAACTGCACGTAGTCGGTGTACAATCCTTGCTGATTATTATGCTTTCGGGCTTATTTATCGGGATGGTGTTAGGCTTACAAGGCTATGTGGTATTAGTCGATTTCGCGGCAGAAAGTAGTTTAGGCACATTGGTTTCGCTTTCACTATTACGTGAACTTGGGCCAGTCGTCACCGCCTTACTTTTCGCAGGGCGAGCAGGTTCTGCATTAACCGCAGAAATTGGCTTAATGAAAGCAACCGAACAGCTTTCTAGCCTTGAAATGATGGCGGTTGATCCACTTCGCCGAATTATCGCTCCGCGTTTTTGGGCGGGGGTCATTTCAATGCCAATCCTTGCCGTGATTTTTACCGCGATTGGTATTTGGGGCGGTTCGCTTGTGGGTGTCGATTGGAAAGGTGTCGATTCAGGCAGCTTCTGGGCGGTAATGCAAAACTCTGTTCACGTAAGCGACCTAGTCAATGGCTTTGTAAAAAGCGTGATTTTTGCTTTAGCCGTGGTTTGGATTGCGTTGTTTAATGGCTACGATTCCATACCAACCTCAGAAGGTATTAGCCAAGCAACGACCAAAACTGTGGTGCACGCCTCATTGGTGATTTTAGGCTTAGATTTTATTTTAACTGCCATTATGTTTGGTGGTTAATCCATTTGAATAAAAGGAAATACAATGCGTCAATCAATTAAATATGAATTTTGGGTAGGCTTATTTGTGCTACTCAGCTTATTAGGCTTGGCATTTTTAGGGCTTAGAGTAGCTAATGTGCAAGGTTTTTCTTCCGAGAAAACTTACACTCTTTACGCAACTTTCGATAATATCGGCGGACTAAAAGTGCGAGCACCAATTAAGGTAGGTGGCGTAGTGGTTGGTCGTGTCTCAGATATTCAGCTAGACGAACAAAGCTACACCCCAAAAGTAACCTTAGCGGTTAATGAAGAATTTAACAAAATTCCAGACACCAGCTCACTCTCTATCAAAACCTCAGGTTTATTAGGCGAACAATACATTGCCTTAAACGTTGGCTTTATGATGGAAGGCGAAACGGAATATATGAAATCAGGCGACAGCTTTGCTGATACAAACTCGGCAATGGTGTTAGAAGATTTAATCGGTCAGTTCCTGTATGGCGATAAAAAATCATCAGATACTGAACAAAAAACTGAAGGTGAAAAAGCAGAAACACCTGCTACACCTTAATTTTTATCTTACAAGCGGTAAAATATTGACAAAAATTTACCGCTTGCAAATAAATTAACTTTCTCTATGGAGTGTTTTTAATGTTAAAACAAATCAAAAAAATCATCGTTGCAGGTTTTCTTTCTGTAGCAACTTTATTCTCAAGCCAAGCATTTGCAGAAACGAGCCCTTATGTATTGATGCAGCAAACAGCAGATAAACTGTTTAGTGACATCAAAGCCAACCAAGGCAAAATTAAATCAACCCCAGAATATCTACGTACCATCGTGCGTAACGATTTAATGCCTCACGTGCACGTAAAATATGCAGGTCAATTAGTGTTAGGCAAATCACTTTCATCTGCAAGCGAAGCACAACGCGAAAAATTCTTTGATGCATTTGGTCAATTCATCGAACAATCTTACGCACAAGTATTAACGCAATATAGCGATCAAAAAGTAGAAATCGAAAGCGAAAAACCGACTGATGGAAAATCTATTGTGACTATTCGCGTCAATGTGATTTCAGCTAACAATGCGCCACCAATCAAACTTGATTTCAAATGGCGCAAAAACAGCCGTACTGGCGAATGGCAAGCGTATGATATGGCTGCAGAAAACGTAAGTATGGTAGCAACCAAACAAAATGAGTGGAGTGGCATTTTGCGTCAGCAAGGTATTGATGCATTAACTGCTCAAGTTGCACAATCTGCAAAACAACCGATTACACTTTCTAAAAAATAATAGTATGAAGCCCGAAAAAACATTACAATGGAGTGTTTTTCAGAACAATGAAAGCCAAGTAGTGCAATTAAAAGGCGAATTAACTCGTGCCACGTTGCGCCCATTATGGGAGCAACGTGCTTCTTTTTTACAAACCAATGCTAATCAAGCCCTTTATTGGGATTTAGCTCAACTTGCACGTATTGATTCGGCTGGCTTCGCTTTCCTCACTGAATTATTAAACCATTACGGAAAACAGACAAAGAATGGCTTAATTCACGTGCCTGAAGTGATTAAAACACTTGCTGAACTTTACGGTTTAAGCGACTGGATTAAGCAATATATCCCAAACGAGAATCAAAATGTTATTAATACCTAAGGAACCCGATCAACTTATGGAACTTACTCAAATCGAAAATCTACTAAAAGAGCACCTCACTGATGCAACCGAAATCCACATTCAAGGTGAAAACTCACACTTCGGCGTGATTGTGGTAAGCGATACCCTTGCTGCACTTTCTCGGGTAAAACAGCAACAAGCGGTTTATGCACCACTTGGCGAGCTTTTCTCAAGCAACATTATTCACGCCTTAACCATCAAAGTATTCTCAACCGAGCAATGGAAAAAAGAACGCTTGTTGAATATGGCGGGATAATTATCTAATCATCTGTTTTTTGCATCGTATTATTGTAGAGGCGTGTTGCACACGTCCGAAAAAATTAAGTGATGTCAATGGGCGTGTGCAACACGCACCTACATAAAAATAAAAACAACGCACTTGTCACAAAAGTCAATTATTAAGGAAAAACAATGGAAAAATTCCGTGTTACTGGACCTGTTACGCTGAGCGGCTCAGTCAATATTTCAGGAGCTAAAAATGCTGCACTACCGATCCTTTTTGCAGCAATCCTCACTACTGAACCTGTCACCTTAACCAACGTTCCCGTATTAAAAGATGTAGATACGACATTTAAAATCTTACGTAAATTAGGCATTGTGGTTGAGCGTGCAGAAAATGGCGATGTACATATTGATGCAAGCAATATCGATCACTACATCGCACCTTACGAATTAGTGAAAACAATGCGTGCCTCTATCTGGGCATTGGCACCGTTAGTTGCTCGCTTCCACGAAGGTCAAGTGTCATTACCAGGCGGCTGTACTATCGGTGCTCGTCCTGTTGATATGCACATCGCAGGCTTAGAAAAAATGGGCGCAACCATTGAATTAGACGAAGGCTATGTGAAGGCAACCTCAAATGGACGCCTACATGGTGCTCAAATCTATATGGATAAAGTTAGCGTGGGGGCAACCTTATCTGTGATGATGGCTGGCACACTTGCAGAAGGGACAACGGTTATCGAAAATGCAGCACACGAGCCAGAAATTGTGGATACTGCAATATTCTTAAATGCAATGGGTGCAAAAATCTCAGGAGCAGGCACAGGTACAATCACTATTGAAGGGGTTGAACGCTTAACAGGCTGTACACATCGCATTGTTGCCGACCGTATCGAAACAGGTACATTCTTAATCGCCGCAGCAGTTTCTGGCGGTAAAATCACGTGCCACGGCACTAAAGCGGATACGCTTGAAGCTGTGATTGAAAAATTACGCGAAGCTGGAATGGAAGTGACAGTAACAGAAGATACCATTACGCTTGACTCAAAAGGACAGCGTCCAAAAGCGGTGAATATTCGCACAATGCCACATCCTGGTTTCCCAACCGATATGCAAGCGCAATTTACCCTATTAAATGCGATTGCTGAAGGCACAAGCCGCATTACCGAAACCATTTTTGAGAACCGCTTTATGCACATCCCGGAGCTTAACCGAATGGGCGCAAAAGGCGAAATTGAAGGTAATACCGCTATTTGCCACGGTGTAGAAAAATTAAAACCTGCTGAAGTGATGGCAACCGACTTACGTGCTTCAATCAGCTTAGTGTTAGCGGGCTGTATCGCTGAAGGCGAAACCATCGTGGATCGTATCTACCACATCGACCGCGGCTACGAACACATTGAAGAAAAATTACGTGGTTTAGGTGCAACCATCGAGCGTTTTTCTGAAAGTTCCGAAGAAGCGTAAGAGCATAAAACAACACAAAGGCGAGAGATTCTCGCCTTTTATTTATCTATTACCGATGACAAGCTTCATAAAGCGGTAATAATTCTTGAATAGTTTGCAAAATAAATTCTGCTGCATCAATTTTAGCCAAATCTTCCCGCTCAACATTTTTACCGATGCACCAATAAGCCTCTCGATTTTCTAACGTTAAATCATCAAGTTCTTTCAACTTTTTGAAATCGGCATATTCACTTTCGTCATCTTGCCAAATCTCAAAATCGTTATATTTTTCTCGATCCAAATTTTCCCACCATTGCTGATATTGTGGCAATTTCACTTGAGAACGATCCGCACGATAACAATGCCAATCAAGGCTAACTTGTAACCGTCTTCGGTTCAAAATAACCGATAAAATCACCGCTGAATTTTGGTTGAACTCATATTTATAATAGGTAAAGAAATGAGCTCTGACTTGCCAACCATTGCACCAACGCTCAATATGAGGCTCGGCAAATGGCATTCCCAATTTTCGATAAACATCAAGGCTCAACGCTTTCCACTCCTCCCAATTTTCTTTGTATTTTGCCTTGATGATCGGAATATCCTCAGGGCAATATTTTTTCATTTGAGCAAATTGAAAGAAAGGAATATCAAAAATTTTGCAAAATTGACTATTTAACATTTGTATTTTTTCCTATTAAAAAGACCGCTCGCAAGCGGTCTTCTTTTTCATCTGATTTACCAATTATCGATTGGTATAAACGAACTCGACACCTTCTTCGTCTTCTTCCGACCAATCGTCGTCAAAATCATCCCAATCATCTTCTTCGATGGCATTTTGCATCGCTTCTTGATGGTAGTCGTCCCATTTGAATTTCACTTCATCAGCTTCTTTATTTTCTTCTTCTACTTCGCGTGGATTCGCTTCAATAAAGTCCATAATGTCGCGTGTTAATGCTGGCACGTTTTGACCCGTTGCAGCAGAAATGAGGTAGTAATCTCCTTCCCAGCCTAAGCGTTCAACGATCTCTTTGGCACGCTCTTGAGCCTCTTCTTCACTCATCGTGTCGATTTTATTAAACACTAACCAAGTCGGTTTTTCTGCCAATTTTTCGCTATATTTGAACAATTCGCTTTCGATAATCGCCACGTTATCCGCTGGATCGCTCTCATCAATCGGCATAATATCTACAAGGTGAATCAAGATACGACAACGCTCTAAGTGTTTTAAGAAACGAATCCCTAAACCTGCACCGTCGGCTGCGCCTTCGATCAAGCCTGGAATATCTGCCACCACAAAGCTGCGATCTGAACCGACACGTGCCACACCTAAGCTTGGTACGAGCGTAGTAAACGGATAATCCGCCACTTTTGGCTTCGCTGCCGACACACTGCGGATAAAGGTTGATTTACCTGCATTAGGTAAACCGAGCATACCTACATCGGCTAGGAGCATTAACTCAAGCAACAAATCGCGTTTTTCCCCCGGTGTGCCGTTGGTTTTTTGGCGCGGTGCGCGGTTCACTGACGATTTAAAGCGGGTGTTACCTAAACCGTGATAACCGCCTTTTGCCACTAACATTTTCATTCCGTGTTTGGTTAAATCGCCAATCACTTCTTGAGTATCGTTATCAATCGCACGCGTTCCGACTGGCACGCGTAAAGTAATATCGTTACCACGATGCCCAGTACAACCTGCACTGCGGCCATTTTCACCACGCCCAGCGGCATAGCGTTTTTCAAAACGGTAGTCGATCAGGGTATTTAAGTTTTCATCTGCGATTAAATAAACATCACCTCCATCGCCACCATCACCCCCGTCTGGCCCACCTTTCGGGATATATTTTTCACGGCGGAAGCTCACACAGCCATTCCCACCGTCGCCTGCTTCAACACGAATCAGGGCTTCATCAATAAATTTCATTTTTGTTCCTTATTTTAGCTCCCCTCTTTAGAAAAGAGGGGCTGGGGGAGATTTGATAAGCGGTCTTTTTTGACCTATTTTTTGCAAATTGAGATCGCTGAAATCTCCCCTCCCCCCTCTTTGCCAAAGAGGGAGATCTATCATTACATTTTCTCTACAGTCTTAATTCCTAACAGATCTAAACCTTGTTTCAACGTTCTCGCGGTTAATGCGACTAAACATAAACGGCTGTTTTTCACCGCTTCTTCCGCATTCAAAATTGGGCAAACCTCGTAGAAACTCGAGAATACCCCCGCCAATTCGTATAAGTATTGGCAAAGAATATGCGGCATACCATCTTTTGCTACGCCGTTTAAAGCCTCTTCAAATTGCAATAATTTCACTGCCAACTCACGTTCTTTGTCTTCGGTTAACACGATTTCTCCCGTTAATTTGCCTGCATCAATGCCACTGCGGGCGAAAATAGAACAAATACGGGTGTAAGCGTATTGCATATAAGGCGCGGTGTTGCCTTCGAAAGTCAGCATATTGTCCCAGTCGAACACATAGTCGGTAGTACGGTTTTTCGAGAGATCCGAGTATTTCACCGAGCCGATTGCCACAGCTTCGACTACTGCTGCTTTTTCTTCCGCACTCAATTCTTGGCTGCGTTCAGAGATGAGCTTGTCCGCACGTTCTAGTGCTTCATCAAGCAGATCTTTCAGTTTCACAGTGCCGCCTGAACGGGTTTTGAACGGCTTGCCATCTTTGCCCAACATCATACCGAAGAATGGGTGTTCAAGGCTGAAAGAGTCTGGTACATAGCCCGCTTTGCGGGTAATTAACCACGCTTGTTGCATATGTTGTGCTTGACGGCTGTCGGAGAACACCAACACACGGTCAGCATTCAAGGTTTCGTAGCGATATTTGGCTGCCGCAATATCGGTTGTAGTGTATAAGAAACCGCCATCTTTTTTCTGCACGATAACGCCCATCGGATCGCCATCTTTGTTTTTGAATTCCTCTAAGAATACCACCAATGCACCGTCATCTTCGATCGCTAAACCTTTCTCTTTTAAGTCTGCTACGATTTCTGGCAACATCGGGTTGTAAAGGCTTTCGCCCATCACATCTTTTTCGGTCAAAGTCACGTTCAAACGATCGTAATTTTCTTGGTTGTGGTGCATCGTAATATCGACTAATTTTTTCCACATTGTGCGGCAATATTCGTCGCCGCTTTGCAGTTTCACAACATAATTACGCGCTTTTTCTGCGAAGGCTTCATCGCTGTCGTAATGCTCTTTTGCCGCACGGTAGAAGGCTTCAAGGTCACTCAACTCCATTGCTGTTGCATTTTCATTTTCCATTTTTTCAAGGTAAGCGATAAGCATACCAAATTGGGTTCCCCAGTCGCCAACGTGGTTGGCACGGATCACTTTATTGCCTAAAAACTCAAGGGTACGTACTACCGCATCACCAATAATGGTCGAACGCAAATGCCCAACGTGCATCTCTTTCGCTACGTTTGGAGAAGAGTAGTCGATCACGATCGTTTGCGGATTTGCAGTTTGAATACCAAAATTGACCGCTTGCAATGCAGAATTTGCATTCGCCGCTAACCAATCTTTATTCAAGAAAATGTTGATAAAGCCTGGTCCTGCAATTTCTAATTTCTCAGCGATATCGTCTAAATTCACGTTACCCAAAATTTTCTGCGCAAACTCACGAGGATTCATCCCTAATTTTTTTGCCGCCCCCATCGCACCATTCGCTTGATAATCGCCAAACTCCGGCTTGCCTGATTGACGCACTAACGGCTCAACATTCTCGTCTGCTCCAGCAAGAATCATTGCTTGCTTGATTTTATCTGATAAAATTTGCTGAATATTCACTTTTTAACCTATTACATTTACATTCAAAAAATGGACAAAATTATACCTGAAAATGCAAACTTTTACGAGAAAATGACCGCTTGTTTTGGTGATTTATCTCAATTTGAGCAAAAAATCCAGCAAATCGCAGAAATCGCGGGGATTGATCTCAGCCGATATGAAATTGATCATCTTGCAGTTCGGATGAATACACTTGAAACTGCTAAAAAATGGCGAAATCTTTTAGCGGAAAATGTAAATATTCTTAAAGAAAGTAAAGTGAATGGTCGCCCAATTGGGCTGTTTGAGCTAACTCAAGCGATTGATTTTTGTGGGCAAAAAGTCAAAATCATAGAACTCCCCTTTCCGAAAGGTAAAATTTATCCACAAGAAGGCTGGGAGCATATTGAAGCGGTAATCCCTATGCAGCAAGGCGAGAGCGTAGTTTTGTGGATTGAACGTGTGCTAAAAATGTTTGCACTTAATGAAAATCCTGCGCTTAACATTAAAATTAGCCAGCCTGAAGTGGAAGGTGAACAACTACCTAATCCGACCATTGCGATAAATGTAAAGAATGCAACTTTAAGTAATCATTCTTGTCTAAAACTACATCCTTATGGTATAAATCATATTATTTGTTCAGAAAATCATTTCTGAACTTTCTCTTATTGGAGTACAATATGAAAAAAATTGGATTAGCTGTTGCATTATTCTCTAGCTTTGTGATGGTAGGTTGTGCAAACACCGATATTTATAGCGGAAGCGTATATTCTGCATCACAAGCCAAAGAAGCTAGAGCAATTAGCTACGGTACGATTGTATCTGTGCGTGATGTAAAAATCCAAGCAGATAATCAAGGTGTAATCGGCACAGTCGGTGGCGGTGTATTAGGTGGTATTGCTGGTTCTGCTATCGGTGGCGGTAGAGGGCAAGCGATTGCAACTGCTGTAGGAGCTATTGCAGGTGCGATGGCAGGCAATACAATCGAAGAAAAGGCGAGTCAAGTTTCTTCATTAGAAATGACGATTCGTAAAGATGATGGTCAAGAAATCGTAGTTGTTCAGAAAAAAGAAGACGGTTTCGTACCAGGTAAACGCGTAAGACTCGTTGGTTCTAACTCGAATTTAAACGTTTCTTTACTTTAATTTTCAATTTTAAGGATTCATAATGAAAAAACTTTCGTTAGCCGTATTAGTTAGTATGGTTCTTGCAGCTTGTACAGCTGAAGTTTACTCTAACCGTGGTGATGCAACTATTTTAAGTAGCAAAGACATCTCAAAAGATGTTGTTGAGTTAACCGTTCAAAAAGACAACGGTGAAATCGTGACTTTAAAACGTCAATACGATTCACACGCAACTGTTGGAGCACGTGTCACTGTTGCTGACCAAGAAAACAAACAAGATTCAGATTTAAAAACAATTCATCGTTACGAATTTAAATAATCTGGATAGATAAAGAAAACCCGACATAACCTTGTTGGGTTTTCTTCTACTTAAATTCAGTCTATTTTCGATAATCATTCGCCTGCTGCAACAATACTTGGCTCTCTTTTAAAAACTGTTCGGAATAATCACCAAACCAGTGATGTACCTTTTCAAAAACTTGAATAAAGCCCGCTTTATCTTTTTCTTCAAAGAATTTTAAGCTCTGTTCAAAGGTTGCTTTTAACGATTGAATCGTCGTGAGATTTTCAGGTTTATCGGAAATAATATCTGCATACAACGCCCCATCTTGAGCAAATAACCTCCCTATCATCGCGAGTTCTAAACGGTAAATAGGAGAAGAAAGCGCTAATAGCTGTTCAAGTTTTATCGGCTGTTCTGATAAATGCAAACCAAACATAAAAGTCGAAAAGTGGCGAAGAGCTTGAATATAAGTCATTGCGTGATCGTGCTCTATAGCATCAATCACTTCAATTTTTGCCCCCCAAATTTTGATCTGCTCTAATAACCATTCATATTGCTCTGCCCCACGTCCGTGGCAACAAACCACTACTTGCTTTGCCAAACTTGGCGTATCTGGACCAAACATCGGGTGAAACCCAACCACTGCCCCTTGGTGTACTTGCAACATTTTTTGTAATGGCTGTGCTTTCACCGAAGTGAGATCCGCCAAAATCATCTTTTCCGTCAAAAACGGTTGTAAGCGCTCAATCGTTTCCAGCGTTTTATTTATCGGTACACAAACAAGCACAAGATCTGCGTCCGCCAAAATGATGTCAGCCTGTACCCAATCATTTTGATCGAGGCTTACCACTTGGTAGCCAGATAAACTTAGAAAGCAGTTAAATAATCGCCCTAATTTACCAAGCCCCCCCACAATCACGATCTTTTGAATATTCGGATTCACTTGCTTAAAGCCGTGTTTATTCTCATTTGCGTAAGATTCTCGCATCACACGCCTAAGCACATCTTCAATCAAATCAGCAGGTACACCTTGCGTTTGTGCTTCAGTTCTGCGAGCTTCAATCATCGCTTTTTCACGCTCTGGTGCATAGACGGGAATGCCGTGTTCCGACTTCACTTTTCCTACTTTCGCGACTAATTTTAAACGTTCAGAAAGTAAGGCTATCAACTCACGATCAACCTGATCAATTTTTTCACGTAAAGGGTTTAATGGCATAATTTATCCTTGATGTTGTGTTTATTATTATTTACTTATTGTAAATCAAAAATTACAGATAAATTACCTATTTATTGCCAAGATTTCAACTACTTTTTGCTTCACACTTTCTACCGAAATTCTTGCCATTAAATTCTCACCTGTTTTGGATTTCGCTTTAGTTGCCCAAGGAAGTGCTTGCCACGATTTACCATAATAGTCTTGCACCGCTTCATCATAAACAGAAATCACATTTTGCTGAGCGTTATAAGGTGCAGTACGACGAGGATTGTGAATCGCATAAAGCCCAATCACAGGTGCACCTTGAATGCTCGCAATATGGGCTGAACCAGTGTCAGGCGAGAGCACTAAATCTGCTAATTTTAAGAGGGCAGCAAGCTCTTTTAGCGACGTTTTCCCTACCAAATTCTGCACATTCGGGGCAAGTTGCTGAATACAAGCGGTCATTTCCAGTTCACGTTTTGCAGGCGAACCAACCAAAATCACATTGATATTTTGTGCTATCAACCAATTCGCAATGTCAGCATAACGCTCTATTAACCAATCTTTTTCTGCCTTGCTGGAACAAGGGGAAATCACCACATTTTTACGCATTGGATCAAGCCACTTTTTTGCTTTTTCAACCGTTTCCACAGGAATTGGCAATTGCCATTTTGGGGTTAAATCAGTCACGCCAATCGCTTTGGCAAACATCATCTGTCCATCTAACACGTGCAGAGAGCTGGTTTGTTCTACCTTTTGATTGGTAAAAAGCCACTGCATTTCACGGGCTCGATCTTTGTTAAATCCCATTTTTTTATCCGCTTTAATGCCAAGTGAAAGAATAGAAGCTCGAAATGCAGTTTGCATATTAAGCAGAAAATCGAACCGCTTGTGAGCAAGCTGTTTCCAAATTGTAAAGATACCTTTCCAACTAGATTTTTTATCAAACGGAATTAACGTCACATTAGGGAGATCTTGCATCAGCATTGCTTCAGTTTTACCGATAATCCAAGTAATTTCCGCATCGGGATATTGGCGTTGAATAGCTTGCACAACAGCAAGGGTATGGCAAACATCGCCAATCGCAGAGAGGCGAAGAATGCAGAGGGATAGGGGATTTTTCATATAGTATAAATTATATTTACATAGAGAATAAGACTCTCTCCGAAAATTCTAAGAATTTTCTCCACCCTCTCCCACAAGGGAAGAGGGAATATAGTGATTACTCCACCACAAAACACGCAATTTTTCTACCATCTGGGTAGTTTTTCAATTGCGGTTGTTCCACTCGGCATCGGTCGGTTGCAAAGCGACAGCGGGCGTGGAAGGCACAGCCCTTTGGTGGATTAAGTGGACTTGGCAGCTCGCCAGTGAGTTTAATTCGCTCACGGCGATCAGCTTCGTTTAATCTTGGCGTCGCTGAAAGAAGCGCTTGCGTGTATGGATATTTTGGATCAGCAAAAATCTGTTTAACCTCACCTTGCTCCACGCAACGTCCTAAATACATCACCATCACTTCGTCTGCAATATGTTCCACGACTGAAAGATCGTGTGAGATAAAGACATAAGAAAGCCCCATCTCTTCTTGCAGATCCATCATCAGATTGAGCACTTGAGCGCGTACAGAAACATCCAGTGCAGAAACAGGTTCATCCGCCACCACAATATCAGGCTCAAGCATCAACCCGCGAGCAATCGCAATACGCTGACGTTGTCCGCCCGAAAACATATGTGGATAGCGGTCATAAAACTCTGGTTTTAAGCCCACTTTTGCCATCATATCCAACACTTTTGCCTTGCGCTCTTTTACCGAAAGCGAAGTGTTAATAAGTAATGGCTCTTCTAAGATTGAGCCCACTTTTTTACGTGGGTTAAGTGAGCTGTACGGATTTTGGAACACGATTTGAATTTTACGACGACGAAGCGTTGCCATCTCTTTATCATTTTCCAAAAAGTTTTGTCCATTGTAGAAAAGCTCACCTTCAGTCGGCTGCTCAATCATTGTAAGCATTCGCCCAAGCGTCGATTTCCCACAGCCAGACTCCCCCACCACTGCCAAGGTTTTGCCCCGTTCAAGCGTAAAAGAAACACCATCTACTGCTTTTACCATTTTTGGTTTTGCGAATAACCCTTTCTTCACTGGGTAATATTTTTTCAAGTTAATCGCATCAAGAAGCGGTGCGTTTTCGTGATTTTTTTGCATATTGTCCTCTCCTTGATTAGCTAGGTAAACCTTGATTATTTAATGGTGTATGGCATTTCACTTGACGGCCGTTGATTTGCACCAACGCAGGCTCAACGCTACGGCATTTCTCCGTCGCATATGGGCAACGCGGGTTAAGCAAGCAACCTTGCGGACGGTCATATTTACCAGGTACAACACCAGGGAGTGATTGCAAGCGAGATTTACCTTCCGCAAACTCTGGCAATGCTTTCAACAGCGCTTGTGTATAAGGGTGCAACGGCGATTTGAAAATCTCTTCTGCCTTCCCCTCTTCCACCACTTGCCCTGCGTACATCACAATAATGCGATGTGCTGATTCTGCCACCAACGCCAGATCGTGCGTAATTAAAATCAATGCCATATTTTCTTTACGTTGTAATTCAAGCAGTAAATCAATAATTTGGGCTTGAATGGTTACATCTAGCGCCGTTGTCGGTTCATCAGCAATCAACAGCTTCGGATTACACGCAATTGCCATTGCGATCATGACACGCTGGCTCATCCCGCCAGAAAGCTGGTGTGGATAAACCTCTAAACGAGATTTAGGATCAGGAATGCCTACCAGTGAAAGCAATTCAATTGTTCGCTCACGGCGTGCTGATTTGCTCCCGCCTTGATGCACTTTTAAGGCTTCCATAATTTGATAGCCCACGGTATAGCTTGGGTTGAGGCTTGTCATCGCATCTTGGAAGATCATCGCAATATCTGCTCCAACAATTTTCTGCTTCTCTTTCGGTTTTAGAGCAAGTAAATCATTTTGGTTAAAGTGCAATTTCTCTGCAGTCACACGACCTGGGAAGTCTATCAAGCCCATAATCGCCAAAGAACTGACCGATTTGCCCGAACCAGATTCGCCTACAATACCTAACACTTCACCTTCATTCACGGTGTAGCTAACACGATCAACCGCTTTAAAAGGGGCTTTTTCATCGCCGAACGAAACGGAAAGATTTTCAACTGTTAGTAAACTCATTTCGCCCCCTATTGTTTTAATTTTGGATCGAGAGCATCACGTAAGCCGTCGCCCATCAAGTTAAAGGCTAATACAAGCGATAAAATCGATAAGCCTGGAATGGTCACAAGCCAGTTCGCTGATTGCATAAAACCGCGTGATTCTGCCAACATTGTACCCAGTTCTGGTGTGGGTGGTTGAGCACCAATGCCCAAGAAGCCAAGTGCAGCAAGTTCTAAAATCGCATTAGAAATCCCCATCGTCATTTGCACAATCAATGGCGCAAGACAGTTTGGCAAAATCACAATAAACATCAATCGCCACACATTTGCCCCTGCTACGCGGCTTGCCACGACATAATCACGATTTTTCTCATTCATCACCGAAGCACGGGTTAAACGCACATAACTTGGAATGGAAACAATCGCAATTGCAATCGCCGCATTAATTAAGGAAGGTCCGAGAATAGTTACTACACCAATCGTTAAAAGCAAACTTGGAATGGCAAGCATAATATCGACCAAACGCATAATTAAAATATCAAGCGTGCCACCGTAGTAGCCTGCAAGCAAGCCTAAAATAACACCGAGTACGCAAGACATTACGACAATCAGCAAGCCAATAAAAACAGAAAGTCTCGCCCCATAAATAATGCGGGAAAGCATATCCCGACCGATGTCGTCTGTGCCTAAAATATAGGCTGAATTCCCCCCCTCAAACCACATTGGTGGTAAAAGCAAGGATGAGCGGTTTTGTTCGATTGGGTCGAAAGGTGCAACCCAATCTGCAAAAATCGCAGCAAAAAGCACGATTAAAATAAATATAAACCCAATTACCGCTCCACGGTTTTGACTAAAATAATAGACAAACTCTTGGAAAGGTGTTTTCGGTATTGGGGCTGTTACTGTCGTTGAAGACATTCTTCACTCCTCTATTAGCTATGGCGAATTCGTGGATTTACCACGCCATAAATCAAATCAACCAGTAAATTCACAAGAATGATGATAGTTGCAATAATCAGCACTGAACCTTGTAGCACAGGATAATCTCGGGCGTTAATCGCCTCAATTACCCATTTACCAATACCTGGCCAAGAGAAAATATTTTCGGTTAATACTGCCCCAGAGAGCAACTGCCCCACAATTAAACCTACTACCGTCACGACAGGAATTAACGCATTACGCAACGCGTGTACAAACACTATACGAGTAGTATTTAAGCCTTTTGCTTTTGCAGTGCGGATGTAATCTTCGCCCAACACTTCAAGCATTGAAGAACGCGTCATTCGGGTAATTACTGCGAGAGGAATCGTACCTAATACAATTGAAGGTAAAATCAAAGATTTAATGGCTGCTAAAAATGCCCCTGGTTCATCAGATTGCCAAGTGTCAATCAGCATAAAACCCGTGTTAGCTTCAATCCAAAACTCAGACGACAAACGCCCCGAAGCAGGCAAGCCAAGCGGAGTAGACACATAGAGAATTAAAATCAAGCCCCACCAGAAAATCGGCATTGAATAACCTGTCAGAGAAAGTGTGGTTACAATATGTGAAATCCAAGAATTTTTCTTCACTGCAGCAATCACACCAAGAAAAATGCCGATCACTAAAGACCAGAGCAAGGCAAAAAATGCAAGCTCAACCGTAGCAGGGAAAAGAGTAAAAAATTCCTTGAGCACTGGCTCATTATTACGGAATGAATTACCTAAATCGCCTTGAAAAATTCCTTTGATGTAATTGAAATATTGTTCAGGTAAGGGTAAATCCAAGCCGAGTTGCGACATCATTTGGGCGTGTACAGCTGGATCCAGCCCACGTTCGCCCATTCGAATTTCAATGGGATCACCAGGGATAAGATGCACCAACGCAAAAGTAATTAAGGTAATCGCAATAAAGGTAGGAATCACCATTAAAATGCGTTTTAAAATAAATGAAAACATAAATAGATAATAATAGGTAAATTTTTGGAAAATTTTGACCGCTTGTAGTCAATGCCAAAATTGAAATGACAGTTGCTGAGCCTGTCGAAGCATAAGGTATTTCAATATGCCGATTCGACAATGGTTTGACAAACTCACCAACCGTCTCAATAACTACTTATCCGCTAAATCCACGTGGTAGAAATTATGCAAGCTAAACGGGCTGATAGTATAACCCGTTACTTCTTTACGTACAGGGAAGTAAGTGGTTGAGTGAGCAATGGTTACCCACGGAGCTTGTTCTTTGAACAACACTTGAGCTTTTTTGTAGAGCTCTGTGCGTTTAGCTTTATCGCTCTCTTTTGCAGCATCATCAATCAACTGGTCAAACTCTTTATTACAGAACTTCGCATAGTTTGCTCCTGCTTCCACCCCTGCACAGCTTAATAGCGTATTTAAGAAGTTATCTGGATCACCATTATCGCCATTCCACCCCATCATTCCTGTTTGATGTTCGCCATCGCGCAAGCGTTTGATATATTCACCCCATTCATAGCTTACAATTTTGGCATTCACACCGACTTTTTTCCAGTCTTCTTGGATAAGCTCAGCCATACGGCGAGCATTTGGATTGTAAGGACGAGAAACTGGCATTGCCCACAAATCAGCATCAAAGCCATTTTCAAAACCTGCTTCTTTTAACAAAGCTTTGGCTTTTTCTGGATTATAGTCATAATCTACTACATCATTGTTATAGCTCCACATTGTTGGAGGAATTGGATTCTTCGCTTTTTCGCCAGCACCTTGGTAAACCGATTGAATTATTGCGTCTTTGTTAATCGCATAATTCAATGCCTGACGCACTTTCACATTATCAAACGGTTTTTTCTGCGTATTCAGCGCAAGATAACCCACATTCAAGCCTGCTTGGCTCATCACATTGATATTAGGATCTTTCTGTAATGCAGGTAAATCTGCAGGGTTGATATAAGGTGCTGCATGACATTCACCTTTTTGTAATTTTGCCATACGTACTGAAGCATCAGGCGTAATTGAGAATACCAAGCGGTCTAATTTTGCTTTACCAGCCCAATAATCATCAAATGCTTTATAACGAAGCTGGGAATCTTTTTGGTAATCAACAAATTGAAATGGCCCAGTACCAATAGGATTTTGATCTAATTTCTCAGGGGTTCCTACTTTTAATAATTGGTCTGCATATTCTGCTGACATAATAGAAGTAAAATCCATTCCAAGATTAGATAAGAATGGCGCATTTGGTGTTTTTAAAGTCATTTTGACCGTATAATCATCCACCTTTTCAACCTTATCAAGGATATTTTGCATATCCATACTGGTAAAGTACTCATAATTGCCACCAGAAATTTTATGATATGGATGATTTCGATCTAACTGACGATTAAATGAAAAAATAACATCATCAGCATTAAAATCTCGGGTTGGTTTGAAATCTTTAGTAGTATGGAATTTCACGCCTTGACGAAGATGAAAAGTATAAGTTTTGCCATCTTCAGAGATATCCCATTTTTCAGCTAAGGCAGGAATTACATTTGTTGTTCCAGGTTCAAAAGAAACTAGGCGATCAAATATTGTCTGTGCGATCGCATCCATCGTTCCTCCATCCGTCACAAACTGGGGATTAAAATAAGTTGGTGATGCTTCTAAGCAATAAACAAAGGTTTTCGGTGCTGCAAATGCGGTTGTTGATGCAAAAGCAAGGCTCAATAAAGAGAGTTTAGCGAGTTTTTTCATAAAAGACTCCTGATGTTGTGAGTTGTTGTTTTAGTAGAAGTCTTTGAATATACAAGTTTTTGAAGGAACATCAAGAGGGAAAGGGGAAAAAAGCGGTAATATTTTAAGGATTTTTAACAATTTATCTTTTCGATAAAAGCGAAAACCCCGTACCTTACGATACGGGGTTATTTGCTTTCGCTGTAATTCAATCTGGCGATGCCCTACTCTCACATGGGGAAACCCCACACTACCATCGGCATTACGGCATTTTACTTCTGAGTTCGGAATGGAGTCAGGTAGAACTACCGCACTATGGTCGCCAGAATATTCCGTTTTAGCCTTGAGCTTCGTTTCTTACTCTGCCCTGACTTAATATTCTTTCGATTTTATTTTTTTGTTCTTTATTCTTTAAATTAAAAACAAGCTGTAAAAACACTTGAGCGTTGTATAGTTAAGCCTCTCGGGCAATTAGTATGTGTTAGCTCAACGGCTCGCACCGCTTACACACCACACCTATCTACGTCGTAGTCTCCAACAACCCTTACAGACTTATAGTCTGGGAGAACTCATCTCAAGGCAAGTTTCGTGCTTAGATGCTTTCAGCACTTATCTCTTCCGCATGTAGCTACCCGGCAATGCGTCTGGCGACACAACCGGAACACCAGGGATGCGTCCACTCCGGTCCTCTCGTACTAGGAGCAGCCCCTTTCAATTCTCCAACGCCCACGGCAGATAGGGACCGAACTGTCTCACGACGTTCTAA
>ERZ841116.50-NODE-50-length-95886-cov-6.194593_pt1 | contig 95886 bp, 89 predicted proteins | sample MGYA00519875_ERZ841116 | MGnify/ENA primary metagenome ERZ841116 (study PRJEB31850, sample SAMEA3708889) | human gut metagenome | biome: human gut; feature: human-associated habitat; material: faeces | place: China | collected 2014 ... | reverse complement strand
GTAGCAATTTAATGTAATAACTATATTGAACGTCCGGTATATGGATACAGCAGTATAGAATTGTTCTATACTGCTGTATCTTTTTTGGACAGAAAATGGAAGTCGTTACACCTGTTTAATGCCAATTGTATCTAGTATTTTGTTACATCTTCTTCAAGATGTGCAATCTGTTCCAAAAGCCCGGTAGTTTCTTTTTCGGAAAGACTTTCCAGAATAATGTTCATATCATCCGCAATATTTTAGGGATTATAAGGAACTTCCAATGCAAAATCACTGAAAGCGCGAATCTTCTGGAAATAAGTGCGGGTCTCAGGTTCTTCACCTCCGGTCCGGCACATCTGATACATGGTGACACAGTCTGTGGCATCCTGATCTGTACATTTTTTACAGATCCATTTTCCAAGATAATAATAATTACTTCCAATCTGATAAAGGAATCCCGGAAGCTTTAATAATCGCTCTGATAACATGACAGAACCTCCTTGCATTGATGAAGTCCGGTTAAGAGGACTTACTTTTTTATGTTTTTAGTATCCGGTGAAGTGACAGAAATGTCAAGTCAGATTTGTCTGAAAAAAATATATAATTTGAAAATACTACTTAAGGGGGGATAAACCTTTTAAGATTTGTTCGGCATTTTCTTTGCTTAACGTATAACTATAATATTTTTTATAGAAGGCTTGCGTTTTTTCGACCATGTTTAAGTCTTTGAATTGCTCTGGATGGAAGAGTTGAGCAGCCCAAAGAATTTGTAAGGCTTCTTCTGCACTGTAGCGATCCCATGGGAACGTGCCGGTTGGGTTAGCATAAATACGATTATTTTTGACCGCACTTATTGATTGCCATGCCGGATCGCCTTTGATTTTATCTATCGCTGCTTGCGCTTTATTGTCGCTGCTGCCGATAACAATAACATCTGGGTTCGCTTGAATAATGCTTTCTACGGTGACGGTCACCATATTCGCTTCATCTGGTAATACGCTTTTACCACCGGCTAATTTAATCCATTCGCCGATCATAGATTTTCCGCCGTCAATCATCAATAAGTCAGAGCCTTTAGTGATATGTAACACCGTAGGGCGCGCTTCATCTTTGAGACCTTTAAGACGATTTTCCACAAATTGAATATTGTCTTCTAATTCTTTGATATAGCTTTCTGCAATTTCAGGTGCTTTATCACCTAAAACTTCAGCGGTAATCCGTACGGTTTTCTTCAAATCATCAAAATCTTGGAAACTCACATGTACACCTTTTAAGCCCGCTTGTTCCACTTCAATTAGCATAGATTTTTTCGAGAGCAACACTGCATCGGGTTTATGACTTAACAGTTCTTCTGTTTGAATGGTTTCACCATTGGTTAATACTGGTACGTTTTTGATATTTGGATACACTTCGCTATACCAAGGATTAGCAGCGATAGCTGTAGTGGTACCTACCAATTTATTCGCCCCACCTAATAGCAAGACGATTTGGTTATTGGCATGCCAAAGATCGGCTACACGTTGTACGTTATCCGGTAATTCAACTTTGTTTCCTTCAACGTCGGTTATGATCTTAGCTTGTAGTGGCATAGCAAAACAAGCTGCAAGAGAGAGGGCGATTAAGCCTTTTTTCAGAGAATGTTTCAACATATGAATTTCCTTCTAGTGGGGTTATAAATGGGTAATCGCACAGATTTGTCGTTGTAGAGCTGGAATATCGACCAGGCGCAAATCTGTTTGATAAAGCGCTTTTAAGTTAGCTTCGGTAATGATTTCTGGTGCCGAACCTGTTTGTAATTTTCCCTGTTCGTTTAAGATGCTCACGCGGCTGTTGGATAGTGCGCTATGCAATAACATCGGATGATCGGGATTATGTGTCGTCATCACAATGGTAAAGCCTTGCAGTGAAAGTTCTTTTATCAGGCTTAAGGTCTTAAACACATTGCCGTAATCTAATGCCGAAGTGGGTTCATCAAATAAAATCAGTTGAGGTTGTTGCACCAAAATACGTGCAAGATTGACCAGTTGCTTTTCGCCACCACTCATTTGCATATAAATTCGGTCTGCAAAATGATTGATGCCAAGTTTATTTAAAGCCTCATCAACTAATGCAAAATCAGCTTCACTTGGCTTATCAAAAACACCTAAATGCGCAGCACGACCGAGTACCACATAATCACGCACACGATATTGATAGGTTTGTGGGCTGTGTTGCGAGACGTAAGCAATTTTTTGCGCAATTTGCTTGCTGCTCATTTCGCCTAATTTGCAATTATCCAGCAAAATCTGACCACTCTTTGGTTTCAAGAGCCCAGCGATACAGTTCAATAACGTTGATTTACCACGACCATTAGCGCCAAGAATAGTCAACAGCTCACCTTTTTGTAAGGTTAAATCAATGCCATTTAGTAACGAATGTTCAACGTTATGCCAGTAATACAGATTGTCAATTTTCAGCATTAGTCCACCACCTTTTGTTTAATCAGCACCCAAGCAAAGAATGGCGCACCAATAAAGCCAGTGAGAATGCCGAGCGGAATTTCTTGAATGTATAAATTGCGGGCGAGAGTATCGATAACGAGCAAGAAAATCGCGCCGATAAGTCCGGCAAGCGGTAAGCTTTTAACATTGTTATCACCGATAAAAAGCCGCGCTAAATGCGGAATGACTAAACCAAGCCAACCTATCGTGCCGCTTAAACAAACCGATGAAGCTGTCAGCAACGTGGCATAAACCACCATTAATCCACGCTCTAATCGAATATTTGCCCCAATTAATTTTGCCTCACGATCACCCAATGAAAGCACATTTATACGCCAACGCATTAAAAATAGGCCAAGAGTAGTGAGCAAAATGATAGGAGAAAGGATGAGCAAGTTGTCGTAGTTGGATTTAGTTAGGCTACCTAATTGCCAATACACAATGTCAGCTAACTGAGTTTCGGGATCAGCTAGGTATTTCAATAGGCCTAATGTTGCCATCATAAAGCCTGAAACAATAATCCCTGAAAGCACTAAAACAATGGTTGAGTCGCGTTGAATTAAACGCGGTAAATTCATGGTAAGCAAGACGGCAATCAAACCACCGACAAAGGCAAAGGCTTGAATACCCAGCATCCCCGAACCGATTAAAATTGCTAATGCGGCGCCAACACAGGCACCATTAGATACCCCTAAAATATCAGGCGAAACCAATGGGTTACGGAAAATACCTTGATATACCACACCCGCAATCGCCAAGGATGAACCGACCAGAATAGCGGCAATTACTCGGGGCAAACGAAGATTAAAAATAATGTTGTTTTGCACATCATTGACATTATTGCCTATAAGACTTTGTATAACATTCTCAATTGGAATCGCAAAACGCCCCCAAGAGAGAGAACATAAAATGAGCCCAATAAGTAGGCAAAGTAAAAAGGGAAAGGTAAGGGAGAATTTGTTCATACACTCAAAATTCGTTATTTTTATAAGTATATAGCGATTGTATTTTTTTGTATATAGCGAAATTTGAGTAAAAAAATAACCGCACTTTATCGTGCGGTTACGTTATTTTATAAGCATTTAGCTGGTTTTGGCAGACCCGCCAGTTTGGTTGCTTGCTTAGCTGGTCCGTCAGGGAAGAGTCGTTGCAAATAGCGGCTATTGCCTTTATCGGCACCTAATTTTTCTGACATGGCTTTTACCAGCATTCTAATCGCAGGGGAGGTGTTATATTCTTGGTAAAAATCACGCACAAAATAAATCACTTCCCAGTGAGCCTCGGTCAGTTCTACACCTTCTAGCTGAGCGATGTGTTTTGCTACATCTTCATTCCAATCAGCAATATTAAGTAAATAGCCAAAGGCATCGGTTTCGATTTGTTTTCCTTGCACGGTAATCATATTAATTCACTTCTTTAAAGCTGATCATTTCATTATCGGAGTAGTCAGACGCATCTTCATCATCAAATTTCATTGGTTCGATACGTTCTTCATCAAATGCGGTATCACCTTCAATGCCATCAAGTGATTGGCCATGTTTAATCCCTTTGAAATCGAAGAGTTTTGGGTCACACAAGTGTGACAACGTAATGTTTTGCATCGCACTAAACATGGTTTCTAAGCGACCTGGATATTGACGGTCCCAAGTATTCAGCATTTCTTTCACTACTTGACGTTGTAAATTAGGTTGAGAACCACATAAATTACAAGGGATAATTGGGAATTCTTTGGCTACAGCATATTTTTCAATATCTTTTTCTTTACAATAAGCCAATGGACGAATCACAATTTGCTTGCCGTCATCAGAAATTAATTTCGGAGGCATCGATTTTAATTTTCCACCGTAGAACATGTTCAGGAACAGGGTAGCCAACATATCATCACGATGGTGTCCAAGTGCAATTTTTGTTGCGCCAAGTTCGGTTGCCGTACGGTATAAAATACCACGGCGTAGGCGAGAGCAGAGAGAACACGTTGTTTTACCTTCTGGAATTTTCTCTTTTACGATGCCATAAGTATTTTCTTCAACGATTTTATAATCCACACCAATACTTTTCAGATATTCCGGCAAAACATGCTCCGGAAAACCTGGCTGTTTTTGGTCTAAATTGACGGCTACAATATCAAATTTAATCGGTGCGCTTTGTTGTAAATTCAACAAAATATCAAGAAGTGTATAGCTGTCTTTACCACCAGAAAGACAAACCATGACTTTATCACCCTCTTCAATCATGCCAAAATCAGCAATTGCATTACCTACATTACGACGAAGGCGTTTTTGCAATTTATTGAAATTATAAGTCTGTTTTTTATCTTGGTTTTGTTCTGTCATATTGATTTACTTTAGCTAATAAAAAAGCTCTGAATAACTTCAGAGCTTATAAATTTTATGGCGCCAGTAGGTGAGAATTTTTCTGTTTTTTCTTCTAAAAGAAAAACTCAACTTTTGGCGTAATCTTAAATGTAATTGCTCTAAAAACAATTTCGAAATTATATCACACAACCTAGCAGGAATGTGGCTATGTATTTTCTGCAAAGATTCTTAATCTCCACTCAATATTGAAGTAATTAATGTTGCACATATGCTTTTTATCACATCAAAAGATAAGTCAAGGCTTTTAGCTTTAGCTGCATTTTTAATTTTATTCCAAATATTATCACTACGAATTTTGTCAAGGAACTCATGTCCTTGCCAAGTAAGTGAAAGTGCAACATAGTTTTCACCATCAAGATCACTCAAATCTTCAAGGGTGATTAAGCCAGCCTGCTCAAGCAATTTATAATGATAATTGACAATAGTTGGTGAAACCCCATCAAACACATCATTTTCAAGAAAACTTGTGTTATCTGCTTTTTCTTCTAATTTAAGTAGTATTTTACGAATTAAATCCCAATCTCTTTTCATTTTGTTATGCCTGCATTATACATTTCTGTTAAATCTAGCTCTTATTAAATGTGAATTCAACCATATTTTGAGGGGGGCTTACAATTTAAAAACAAAAAAATTCATATAGAGTAATCGCAAAAATATTTAAATGATTGGCGTAATTCTGGCGTAATAAACTTATAAAAATATATGAAAACGGGTGGTGCTAAAGAGTAGAAATGTTTAAACGTTGATATAAAGATTTATAGATGATTGATTTTATTTGAAATATACAAAGCAAAAAATCCCCGTTCAATGAACGAGGATTATAATGTGGTGCCTAGGGTCGGACTCGAACCGACACGGTTATTCACCGGCGGATTTTGAATCCGCTGCGTCTACCAATTTCGCCACCCAGGCATTTGGGTTGTTCTGAATTATACGGTTATCTTACTTCGTTGCAAGTAAAATTTCATTAAAAACGTGTGGTTGTTTTAAATTTCATCAACTTGTATTCAAAGATGAAAGGGAAGTTCAAAATAATTTGATACGTTGTCACAAATCATAGGTGAAATAAAAGCTTAGTATTTCTACTAAGCTTTATGATTATCTAATTAAGCGGTTTGACCAGCAAGGTTACCTAAATCTTTATCGATTAAGAATAAGCCTTTGCCATCTTCGCCAAGAAGATTTAATTTGTCTAAAATACCGCTGAATAATTTCTCTTCTTCGTGTTGTTCTGCAACATACCATTGTAAGAAATTGAATGCAGAGTAGTCTTTTTCTTCAAAAGTTTTACCCACTAATTCATTGATTTTACTTGTGATCAATTTTTCGTGTTTGTAAGTTAATTCAATGATTTCTTTTAATGATTTATACTCATGCGCAGGTGCTTCAATTGCAGTGATTACCGCTAATGCACCAGTTTCATTTAAATACGTGAATAATTTACGCATGTGTTGCATTTCTTCTGCAGCGTGAGCTGATAAGAATTTAGCTGCACCTTCAAAACCGTTTTGTTCGCACCATGCGCTCATTTGTAAGTAAAGGTTTGAAGAGTAGAACTCAAGGTTCATTTGATCATTTAATAATTTGATTACGTTTGTTGATAACATTTTGTATTCTCCTTCTAAAATTATAATGTTGCTAAATCACGATCGATAAAGTAAAGCGAACGACCATCTTCACCCAGCAAGTTAAATTTATCAATAATGCTATTGAATAATTTTTCTTCTTCGTGTTGTTCTGCAACGTACCATTGTAAGAAGTTAAAAGTAGAATAGTCTTTGTTTGCAAAAGTCACTTCAACTAATTCATTAATTTTAGAAGTAACGAGTTTTTCATGTTCAAGTGTGGTTTCAAATACTTCTCTAAGTGATTTGTAGTCATTCTTAGGTGCATCAATTTTACCTAAAAGTGGCATACCACTTGTTTCACTCACATATTTGAATAATTTTTGCATGTGTTCTAATTCTTCATCAGCATGACGAAGTAAAAATGCTGCAGCACCTTCGTAACCGTGCTTGCTACACCAAGAACTCATTTGTAAATAAACATTAGAAGAGTAGAACTCTAAATTGATTTGTTCATTTAACTTATCTGCGATTGCTTTATTAAGCATAACCAACTCCTTTCCTTATTAAGTAGAGATTAAAAATAAAAACAAGACTGCTTAACTTGTCATCGGTGTGCATTCTAATCTCACAAATGAGAATAGTCAAGCATTTTTTTTAATTTTTTTTCATAAACCACTAATAATAAAGAAAAAATCAATCTTAATTATTCTCATTTATGTAATATATGTAAAATAAATTCTCATTATCAGATCAAGAATGATGAAATCTGGTGAATTGATGTGCGCACTTGTATTCAGAATTCACATAGCGTTACCTTCAAAGTTTGATTCTACTTAATTATTCCATCTCAAAGACATCCATTTATTTCTTCTATATCCATAAGCCGAAACTCATCTTATTTTGAGTAATACATGAAATAGGATAGTCACTTATATTGATTTGTGACATGTTCATATATTTGATTTAACATAATATACATTATGCGAAATCAATTACAAGGTTAGTGGGAGCTACGTATTAATAAGATCACAGAGTTATACACAGGTCACGAATACCACTCAAGCGATGTAAAATTTGGTTTCACAACACTTTGCAATAAGATGAAATAATGATTTATACACTCTAAAGTTGTTATGTAAGGAAAAAATAAAGAAGTTTATATGTATCAAATAATGACAAGGCTACGTGAATTCTGCGTTATTTTATGAGGTGAATATCATCAGATTTAAAAAAGAAAAACGTAAATCTCAGGGATTAAGATTTACGTTTTTGATGAATGGCATTTGTGTGACTATGTCACGATATGTATAAGATTAAGATAACAGTTTTGTACCGTATTCATAAACCTGTTGTAGTAAATTCAGTTTGGTTGAATTATCCGGATATTCCTCTGCTAACTGCTGTAAACTTTCTTCAAATTTAACCGCACTTTGTTCTAATTTACGTTGGCGATATTTTTGCCATTTGATTTGCTCAGCACGATTTAGGGTTTTGTAGAAATGTCTTGCGCGATAATGGAATAACAATTCAGGAATTCGTTTATCTTCAAATGCTAAACCATGATCAGCTAATTTTTCAGGTGGTAAATCACGTAAAATAGCCATATTGTTTTTATCGGCATTGCTAAAGAAACCGTTATAAAGCTCCGTTTCTACATTATCGCTCGGCTCAAATTCGCGTTCTTCTGAGAAGATTTCAATAACTTTCTCGCGAATATCTAAGGATTGGCGCAATTTTGCTAAATTATCTAAGCATTGTTGTCTGTCTATCCCTAAACGAGCTGCATTTTCTGGCAGTAACGTTTTTGCAGGAGCCAAAATTGGGCATTTATTAATATGAACCAATTTCAATGGAACTGATGCAACTCCCCTTTCTTCTAGCTCGCTTTTCTTGGTATATAAATCTTGCCGCAAATCAACCGCACTTTTACTGAGTAAATTATCAATATCACCTGATAAATCACAGACGATTACGGCATTTTGATTAGTTGGATGCCATGCTAATGGTGCCACCCAAGCACAATTGCCGCGATAATTTCCTAACATGCCTGAAACGTGCACTAATGGTGTCATTTCTGCGGTGTCGATCAGTTTCTCAATTTCCTTTTTACCTCTATGCTCAAAGAAGAATTGAAATAATTTAGGCTGCTTTTCTTTGATTAATTTAGCCATGGCAATAGTTGCATACACATCCGCCATCGCATCATGGGCATTTTCATGCTCAATACCATTTGCTTTGGTTAGCTTTTCTAAGCGAAAGCTTGGCATACCATCATCGTCATAAGCCCAGTTAATTCTCTCTGGACGCAGAGCATAGCAAGCCCGGACCAAATCCAGTAAATCCCAGCGAGAATTGCCATTTTTCCAGCTGTATTCATAGGGATCGATGAAGTTACGGTAAAAGGTATATCGGGTCATTTCATCATCATAGCGAATGTTGTTGTAACCCATCACACAAGTATTAGGTTGTGAAAACTCAGCTAGAATTTTTGCAGCAAATTCAGGTTCAGGAATCCCCTTTTCATTACATTCTTGCGGCGTGATTCCGGTGACCATTACGGCTTCCGGTGCAGGCAGATAATCATTGGTTTGCTTGCAATACAACATAATAGGCTCACCAATGATATTGAAATCTGCATCGGTACGAATACCAGCAAATTGAGCTGGACGATCACTTGCCGGATTGATACCAAAACTTTCGTAATCGTAGATAAAAAAACTAAAATCGTTTGCCATAATTAAGCCAAAATTTTATCTAAATAATATAAACAGAAAATTGCTGAAAGGCTGACAAGTACACCAAACCAGTTGATTTTGCTGATTTTTTCTTTGAAGAAAAATGCGCCCGTGATGGTCCCTAAACAAATAACACCAATATTCATTCCCGCAAAAACTAAGGTTGGGTTTTGTCCGAAACTTTGATGCGCTTTAATGTAAAACAGGATGTTGAAGAAATTCAATACACCTAAAATAATTCCACCAATAAAGCTTGGTACTGTCCACTGAGTGCGTTTTAGGAATAAATACAGGAACATGACACAAGCGGCTAATGAGAAGGCAATAAATAATGTGGTTGGGAATGCTCCCCCGCTTTTGGCCACTTGTTTGAATAAGATATCAATGGTGCCATAGCCAAACCAAACACCGATTAAGCCTAAAATACCTTTAAAAGTGACCGCACTTTGTTCATTCGATTTGTTCAAAATACAGAATAAACCGATGAATGCCAAAATAATGCCAACGATTTTGGGCTGACTTAATGTTTCATGGAAAATGATAAAAGAGGCAACAATCGGTAGAAATAACGATAAGCGTTGTGCAGCATCAGAACGCACGATACCAGCAAATTCAACGGCTTTGGACATAATGATAAATACGGTTGGTAATAAAATACCTAACGCCAGGAAAATAGGAGTGCTATCACTTTGTGCTAAATATTCGGTAAATTCCAATCCTTTAAAATCAGGTTTAAGTAAGAAATAGCTTAATGAAATGGCGACGATATAGTTGAACGCTATTGCTTGTTCAATAATGATGTTTTTCTTGCGTGCAACTTTGAGTAACACCGATACGGCAACACTACATAGAATGGCTAAAATAAGGTTGTGCATAATTTGTCCTAAACTCTCATAAAAATAACAATGAAAAAAGCGGCCAATTGCTTTGACCGCTTTAAAAAACTACTCTGTTGCGCCAAAGCCACGCAAACCAACCACATGAACTTGCTCTTGGTTGCCGGCGATTTTACGCACCAGTTTATAGGTTGTGCCTTTTTCAGGGCTAATGTTTTCCGGTGCTGCGATAAGTAATTGCATATCCAAACGTTCGCAAAGTTCGAACAAGGTGGAAATGGATTTACCATCTAAACGCGCAGCTTCATCTAAGAATAGTAAACGACATGGTACGATGTCTTTACCGCGAATACGGCGGCTTTCCTCTTCCCAGCTTTGTACAACCATTAATAGGATTGACATACCTGTACCGATCGCTTCACCTGTCGATAATGCGCCACTTTCAGCACGTAACCATCCATCAGCACCACGGAATACTTCAACTTCTAACTCGAGGTAATTACGGTAATCCAATAATTCTTCACCGATAGTTTGTGCCGTGCGTTGGCCCATATCAATATGCGGGTTAATGCGTTGATAAAGTTTCGCAATAGCTTCAGAGAAGGTAATGCGATTATCATTGAATAAATCTTGGTATTCTTCCTGTTTACCTGACAGTGCATCAAGCAACATCGCATGTGTATCGCGAATATTGACGACTAAACGTACTGATTTTACCTGACCGAAAGCAATATTTTGTAGACCTTGGTTCAACATACGGATACGATTTTGTTCACGTTGAATGGTTTTACGCATAATATTTGCCACACTTTCAGAACTGATCGCCAATTTTTTCTCACGGCCAGTCAATTCTTCTGTTAAGCGATTAAGCTCAATTTCCATTTGCTCAATTGCATCAATCGGATCATCTGTTTTAATAATATCCTGACGAATACGTTCACGAAGATGTTGATATACAGCAATGAAGAAGCGGACTTTATTTTCTGGTTTACGGCTGTCTTCAGAAATACGCAATGCATCACGGAGATATTCATTATCAGCCACTGCAGTACGTAGCGCACCTAATGCTTTATCCGACATTGAACGTAACTCATCAGCAGATAAATAAGCTAACTCACGACGATTGAGTCGTTTTTCCACATCAGAATTGCGAGATAAACGCAGAACTACGCACCAGCTGACTTTTGCGGCTACAACCAATTCACGTTGAGTTTTGTAATCACGTTCCGCTTTGCGAATGCGTTTATTTAAGTTCTCTGCTTCGCTTTCAATGAGTGTTAATTGTTTTTCAACATAAGAGCGACGTTGACGACTGGTTGAAAGTTGTTGATACAACTCATCACGGCGATTTCTCGCACGTTCCTCTGCCCCTTCATCAGCACGCACGCCCAATTCACCAATCTCAGCAATTAATTCTTTTAACAATTGATTTTTACTGTCATAAGAACTTTGCAATTGGATAAATACTTGGTTGTATTGTGCAAATTGGCTTTGTTTTTGACGTAATTGTTCACGTTGAGCATCACGCTGTGCCTGCAATTGTTCCAAACGTTGACGAAGTTGCTCATTAAGCTCTGATGTTTCTGCTTGACCAGCATCTTCATAGCTAAAGTGATTTTTACGTTGTACCACATCCGCTAAAGCAAATACACGTTGTTGTACTTGTTTTTGACGTTCAACCGCTTGGGTTAAATCAGCTTTTAAGCGCTCATAGTTTTCTGGGTCACTTTGTAAGGTATTGGCAATTGGCTCTAATTGTGACAACGCAACGCCATGTTGACGGATAAAGCTTTCATCTTGCTCTGCAATATCTAGTTGTTCACGGCATTCTTCAATGCGATCAAGTAATTCTTCATCAGCAAGCAAGTTAAGCTGTGGCATTAACTTATTCAACAATTGCATTTTTTCTTTGGCATTATCCAATTTAATGCGAATTTGTTGTTCGGTGCTTGAGAATTGATTGAGCTCGCGATCAATTTCATTGCGTTCTTGATTGATTTCCGCCATCACCTCTTCTGGATTCGGTTGGAACGCAAGGGCTAAATGTAAGCCAACAAACTGACTAAAGTGTTCGTGCAAACGTTGACATTTTTGTACATCAAAGGCGATTTGTGCGTATTCTTCCGCTATTTCATCACGTTTAGCTTGTAATTCTTCTAAATGTTTTTCGCGTGCTGCACGGCCAAATAATGGAATTTGCGGGAATTTTGAATAACGCAATTCACGATCTGACACTTGTACCACAACGCCCATTTCAAGTTCTTGGGCTGAAAGTACGCTGTCATCAAAGGCATTTGGGTCACCTTCGATTAAATATAAATCATCCGGACAATCTTCTAAATTTGCTAATTGTTCACGTACCGTGTTGAGATCTCGTACAACAATAGCATGACGTGCAGGACCATAAAGTGCAGAGAAATAAGGTGCATCTTCAATTGGTACATCATCATATAATTCAGAAAGCAACACGCCGCCAAAGCGTTCTGCAAGCACATTCAAGCGAGCATCTTCTGAACCATCTGGTTGGCTTAAACGAGAAATTTGCTCATCTAATTGTTGACGTTGCTTCTCTAAATTGTCACGTTGAATAGTCAGCTCACGTTCTTTCACCAATTGTGATTGCATAAAATGCATCACATCTTGGCTATGTTCGAAGGTTTCACCACTTTGCTCTTGTAAGCGTTCTAAAGCGGCTTGAGCAGTCAACCAAGCAGGTGCTTTACGAGCATTTTCTTCGTAAAGTGCGGTCAAACTTTCACGTTTTTGACGCAAGATTGAACGATTTTCTACTTGCTCTGCAAGTTCTTCATTCAAACTTTCAATGAGTTCTTCTTGTTCAGCGTGGTATGCTTCGAGTTCATCAGCGGTTTCTAAAGATAAATCAGCACGTTGATTAAAATCAGCCAATAATTTAACCGCACTTTGTTGTTGAGCATAGCGCTGCTCTAACTCATGTAATTTCGCACGTAATTGCGGGGTTTGTTGCGCCTGAATTTTTTGTGTTGGATATTCACGCAATAATTCTTTGGCGCTTTCCCAAGCACTTGAACGAGGCATATCACCAGCAATTTTACATACCAACTGATAGGCTTTATCGAATTGTGATTTTGCCGCTTCAGAAATAGACATTTTATGTTCTAACTCAAGCACTTGCTCGGTAAGGCTTTCAGCATGAGCAGCAAATTCTGCTTGGTAATCTTCCGCATTTTTCACGCTTAAATCCGCTAAACCACATAAGGTTTTCGCTTTTTCAAGCGCAGCAATTGCTTGTTGATATTGCAATGCACGGGTTTGTTGTGCATCTAATGCTTGTTGATAATCCGCAAGTTGCGCACGTACTTGGTCAATTTCAAGTTCTGTTTGCTCAAATTGTGTCTGGCTTTCTTCAAGCTGTTCGGTTGCTGTTTCCACAACCATTTTTTGTTCTTCTAATTTTTCTGTAAGCTCAGCCACATCTTCTTGATAGCGCGATACTTTTTCTTGATGACGTAACGCATTTAATACCAAGTTCAGATGATCCGCCGCACTTTGGTGATCGACTTCTAAAGTACGTTCATTTTCTGCTAATTCAGCTGCTTCACGGCTTAAGTCAATTAAGCGATGTTGTGATAACTCTTGCTCAGCTTTTGCTTTATACCAATCACGGCGGAAACCTAAAGCCGCTTCGATATTACCGCGGCGTTCATTGGCATTACGCATATAATCTGATGCCACATAATTAGTGGTTTCGGTGATTAAATGTTTGAATAAATCACGGTCAGATTGGGTGACTTTAATTGCTTCAAGGGTCATGCGGTTTTCACGTAATGCACTTTCCATATCTTGGAAGGCTTTGCGCACACCAAGGTTTTCTGGCAATAAGTAATCACGTAAAGAACGGGTAATGGCGCTGGAAATACCACCGTATAAAGAAGCTTCGATTAATTTATAGAATTTGCTACGGTCTGAGGCACTACGTAAGCGTTTTGGAATAATGCCCAAATCAAACATCATGCCATGATAATCGGTAATAGAATGATATTGTTTAAATTGTGCACCAAGATTTTCAATTTTGTCTTTTAATTCATTTAAATTGAGTACGCGCGCTTGACGTTCACCGACTGTTTCGGTGAAAAGTGCGGTCGGATTTAAGGATAATTCTACACCTTGAATCGAGAATGTTTTTAAATCCACTTTCTTATCACGGCCAGCGATTTGTTGAAGGCGCACACCTACGAGAATTCGTTGATGACGTGAGTTGATAGTATCCAATACTGCGTAACAAACGCCCGGACGTAATTTACCGTGTAACCCTTTATCACGAGAGCCGCCTGTAGAGCCGGCTTCTGTGGTATTACGGAAATGTAATAAGGTTAAGTCTGGAATCAATGCTGTGACAAAACCCGCCATGGTTGTTGATTTACCAGCACCGTTACCACCGGAAAGTGTAGTCACCAATTCATCTAAATCAAAGGTACGGGCAAAGAAACCATTCCAGTTAATTAAGGTTAGTGAACGGAATTTACCACGTTCTACTCCATTATGTTGGTTTAATACAGGAGCAATAAATTCTTCTTCAACCTGTTCGATGGATTGCTCAGGTTCGTCTTGATAGATTTCGTTTTCAAGTTCTAATACATCAGACATTATTCTTGTTCTCCTGCATCATCAAATTCTTCATCAATTTCGACCGCACTTTCTTCATCATCGAGATCATCAGCATGACTTGCCGCTTTTGCTTGTTTTTCCAATTCGAGAGATTGCGGTGTTGCCGCTTCCCCATCACGAATTAAGCGAGCTTGCGCTTCTAATGGATCATCACCAGAACGTACTTCAGCCCCAAAACGGAAAACTGATTCTGAAATAGTAAATTTACCGCTATGCTGTTCACCTACGGTATGAATCATGCCCAAACGGCGTAAACGGCCGATCGCCGCGCGTACTTTTTCAGCTAATTTTTGCTTATCTAAATCCGAACCGCTGGAACGTTGATTGACGGCTTTTAATAATTTGCCTTCGTCTGCTAAATTCAGTAATTCATCATAAACTTCTTGCGTACTGAAGATACCTTGCTGTGCCAAACGTTCTGGACTTAAATATAAATAGCAAAGCACCTTCCCTACTAACATTTCTAATTCGGAAAGCACTGAACGAGCGATTAACGTCGTTGCTTTAGGACGTAAATAGAAAAAGCCTTCCGGTGCACGAATCAATTCCACGTTGTAACGGCGATAAAAGCCATCCAATTCATTTTGGAAATCCATTAAAAAAGCATGATTATCTAATTGGTCGGTGCTGATATGGCGACCTGAACGTAACAAACTGTCCACTGTCGGGAAAATAGGGTTTGCAATGGCATTTGCCAATTTTGGGGAAATTACATCTTGAATATCTGTCATGGTTAATTTCTCATTTTATGAATTCGTTTTTGGGTAAGCCACGAAATTAATATTTATCAATTACATGCGCTTGTACTTCTGCGCCGTAATCGTTAATTTCCTGCCATTGCGGATAAAGACCGGCTAAATCATCATTTGCCATACCTAAACGCACTGCTTGATCCACAATAATACGCGCCACATCAAAATGACGGGAAAGTGGATAAGCCTCTAATTGTTCTTTTAAGACTAAACTTAAATCAATTGGACGATTATTTTCACGGTATTGAATGAGTAAGCCTTGCATATGCTCTACAATTTGATCATGTAAATCAGCCAAAGACTCATATTGCAATTCTTCAGGTAATTCACCCAATGCATCATCTTCACGCAGTACCATTTCTTCATCACGCAGATCGACCAAACGCTCCGCTTGAGCAGTCCACAAGAACCAAGGATGTTCGAAATAGCTATGGATAGAATTACGTAAACGTTGTGAGAATACACGGTTTTTATCCATATCAATGGCGGTACGGATAAATTTATGCACGTGACGGTCATAACCAATCCATAAATCGATGGCTTGTTGCCCCCAGCTAATAATGCGGTCAAGTTTGGATTGTAAATCGGTAATTAATTGTTCAATAAAATACAGCTCATCATGGCCAATTACACAATCTTGAATACGTAATAATTGCGCCTGTAACTTATCACCCGCTGCATTTAAAGTATCTTGTAACTCACGTAAATTGCCTGAGGTTTCATCTAATAAACGTTCACAACTAGAAATTGCCGCCTGCCAATCTTTGGTAAGCAAATTCGCAATTTCTTCTTTAATGCTTTGCTGATTTTCATCCATCATGCGTTGTGATAAATCGATACTATCGAAAATCTCTGCCACTGAATATTTTAACGGAGCGAAAACATTACGACGCCAAAAATGTTCATTCTCCCCTTTTGCTGCACTTTCTTCTGCAGCATCTGATGCACGCTGAATTTCATCAGCCACAATAGAAAGCTGTACAGAAAGACGCAACGCAGAAAATTCACGCTGACGAATATAATAATCCGATACACCAACGCCTAATGGCGTGAGACGATAAATAGAAAGACCTTCAGTAAATTCACTACTGAAACGATTGAGAAAACGCTGCTTCACCAATTCATTGATAGCATTATTTGCACGGGTGGCAATCGCGTCCGTTGATTGGTCAAAGGCACTGGCTGTGTGGCGGAAAATATCCACTAAATCAGCTTCTAGCATCTCACCGTCTAAACGTTCGTTGTTATAGATGGCAATAGCCAGTAAAAACACCAAACGCTCTGTCGGCAGATTTAACGAAAATTCCCGCTCTTTCGCCCATGAGACGAGTTCAGGAATAGTTTGTGAGATTTCGATCATTCGGTTACAAAAGCTTAAAATTGAACAAAAAATTTTTGAGATTATACAGGATTTTTTGTCAATCTTGAAAATCTTCTTGCAAATTGACCGCTCTTTTTAAATTTAAAATATCCTTAACTTAAATAAGGAAATATATTTTCTAGTAATCGAACAATATTCAAACAAAATTTACAATCCTTTACAAAATAACCATGCTCATTTGCTTTTCTATACAAAAAAACCTATCTATAATCGTTATCCAGGTACGCAATCGTTTACTGAATAGAGAAAAAATGATATTTGCAATCTCTAATAAGACATTACAAATCATATAGTTAATCCATTCTTCAATGCGTCCTATTATAGTATTTATGTATATTTACACTGCTCTAATGAAATTCTTTTATCACATATATGTAATTAAAGAAGAAACTCAAGCGAGGACATTATGAAAAATTTTAAATTTAATGCTATCACGGCATTAATTATTGGGGTGAATATTGCTGTAGCGAATGCTGCTGATGGAAACATTCTGAATATCACGACACAAGATGCTGTTAATGCAAACAAGACAATAGAAGCGACTAACGTTAAAGGTCCTGGACATACGGCTATTGGTCAGCAAAACCAAATCTATTCTATTCCTGCTGCTGAAGCTGAAGAAAGTCAAGGTTCAAGTTCTGCCATCGGTAATCAAAACGTGGTGAAAGGTGAACAAGCCAATGCGATTGGTGATGGGAATGATGCATATGGTCATTTTACCCAAAGTGTTGGTGATGATAACAAAGTTTATGCCGATCATTCTCTTGGATATGGTGCTCACAATAAAGTTGGTGCTCAACGTGTAACAGGTACCCCAGAAAAAGATGTTGTTGTAGATAAAAACACAAGTAAAGCAAGCGTATTTGGTTTAAATAATGAAGTGGTTGGTAAAAACATTTTTGTTGCTGGTAATGATAATAAAATTACAGACACATCAACCACAAATGCAATTGTAATTGGCTTTGGTGCGACTGCAAATTCAGCTAATGCTACTGCAATTGGTACTGCAGCTAGTGCATTAGCAAACGAAACAGTTGCAATTGGTCAAGCGGCAAAAGCAAGTGGCCAAAACAGTAATGCTTATGGTTCACAAGCCAATGCAAGTGGTACAAGCTCATTGGCTGTAGGTACTGGCTCTGTTGCCTCTGGTGATTCAACTGTGGCAATTGGTAACGATTCAACTGTTACAGGTGGTTCTGCTGTTGCTATTGGTGCATCAGCAACATCTACAGGTAAATGGTCTACTGCATTAGGTGATTCAGCTAATGCTAAAGGAGAGAAAAGCGTAGCCTTATCGAAAGACTCTTATGCAAAAGATGATAGCTCTGTTGCCTTAGGCTCTGGCACGATTACTCGTTCAGCAACACAAGAAAATACCGCAACAGTTAACGGGATTACATATAGTGGTTTTGCAGGTAACACGCCTGTAGCTGTTGTTTCTGTTGGTTCAGACAAAACTGAAACTTACACGCCACCAGATCACTCAACCCCAGGTCGTACAGTAACCATTACGCCACATACACGCCAAATCATTAATGTTGGTGCGGGTGAAATTTCTGCAACTTCTACTGATGCAATCAACGGTTCTCAACTTTATATGGTCGCCGAGCAAGTTGGTGAAAATAAAAAACGTATCGAGAACATCCGAGTTCGCACAGGTGATGTAAAAGTAAAAGCTGGTGATAACATCGATGTAGAAGAAATTCACGATGATGCTAACCAAGTAAAAACCTATACTGTTAGTACCAAAAAAGATATCAAAGCAAATTCTTATACCATCAATAATTCCAATATCAAAATTGATCAAAATGGGATTAATGCCGGTAATAAAAAAGTTAGTAATGTTGCAAATGGTGAAAACGATAACGATGCAGTTAATGTTTCACAATTAAATAAAGTGAAAACTGATGTGGCTAACAATACTAAAAATATTGCTACCAATACTCAAAACATCGCTAACAATACTAAAGCAATTAACACTTTAAATAAAAAAGTTAATGATGTTGACCGTAAATCTCGCGCAGGTATTGCTGGCGTTGCAGCGATTGCATCAGCTCCATCTGCACGTAAAGACGGTAAGAGCATGGTGTCAACTGGGGTTGCTCATCACCGCGGTGAAAGCGCAATTGCAATTAAAGCGTCTCGTAACTCAGATAATGGTCACTGGTCAACCAACGTAAATGGTGCGGCAGATACTCGCGGTCAATTTACTGTGGGTGCAGGTGTTGGTTACGAATGGTAATCTGACTTAAACTTAAAAACAAAGAGCCACAAAATCGTGGCTCTTTTTTCTTCTCAAAACAATCAAAAATTTGACCGCACTTATTGCAATATATATCGCCAAACAAATGCACTGACTAAAATAATCAGCATGATAATAATTTGTATTAAACGTTTTTTGGTTAATTTTTCTGCAGCCATATTGATTTGCTCTTCGATAACTTCTGAAATTGACTATTTAGTGGTAGAATAATTGCGTTAGATCAATTTTACACTATATTTATCGATTTGAGGAATAAATGAAGAATTTCGTTTCAGAAACCAAATCAGGGCGCAGAGTTCAATCTGGTGGTTGTGCGATTCATTGCCAGGATTGCAGCATTAGTCAACTTTGTATCCCTTTCACATTGAACGAACATGAGCTCGATCAGCTTGATAATATCATCGAGCGTAAAAAACCCATCCAAAAATCTCAAGTCCTTTTTAAAGCTGGTGATACGCTGAATTCCATTTATGCAATTCGCTCTGGAACCATTAAAACTTATACCATTAGCGAAGCTGGTGAAGAACAAATTACCTCTTTCCACTTACCTGGTGATTTAGTTGGCTTTGATGCGATCACGAATATGCAACATCCAAGTTTTGCACAGGCTTTAGAAACTGCAATGGTGTGTGAAATTCCATTTGATATCTTAGATGACTTATCTGGGAAGATGCCTAAGCTTCGTCAGCAAATTATGCGTTTGATGAGTAGTGAAATTAAAAGCGATCAAGAAATGATTTTATTACTGTCTAAAATGAATGCTGAAGAACGTTTAGCTGCATTCATCCATAACCTATCTAAACGCTATTCTGCCCGTGGTTTCTCAGCGAAAGAATTCCGTTTAACCATGACTCGTAGTGATATTGGTAATTACCTCGGCCTAACTGTTGAGACTATCAGTCGCTTGCTTGGTCGTTTCCAAAAATTAGGTGTGCTCTCTGTTCAAGGTAAATACATTATCATTAATGATATTAATGCCTTGATTGATTTAACTGGTGTACATAAAACCAAAATCCAATTAGCTGAATAAATTAAAAGCGTGAGTTTTCACGCTTTTTTAACATTTGAAACAAAAAAACTTGCACGAGATCACTTTTTTGATAATCGGTTCTTGTCATCGTTTAAAATCTTTTCTATCCTATTGATATCTCATATCTTGGAGGTTTTATGAAATTTAATAATATTCTTGTTGTACTCAATCCTGATAACGAAAAACAATATGCTCTAGCTCGTGCCGTTCGTCTTGTTAAAGAACAGCAAAATGAAACAAAGGTAAAAATCACCACCCTTTTGAGTGTTTATGACTTATCGTATGAGATGTCAGCCCTTCTTTCTTCTGAAGAACGCAGCGAAATGCATAAAACAGCCGTTGAGCAACAACGTCAAGCCGTACAATTTTATTTAGATAAATATGCAGATCCGGCAATTGAGTTTGAATCTCACATTGTATGGAGCAGCAATGAAGCGGATGCAATTCGTGAAGAAGTTGAAAAAAATCAATACGATCTCGTTGTAAAATACACCAAAGATGAAGAAAGTTTCACTTCATTGATTTTCACACCGGTAGATTGGCAATTATTACGTAAATGTCCAATCCCAGTATTGATGGTACGTGATGGTGACTGGAAACACCAACGCCGTATTTTAGTCGCTGTTAATGTTTCAGGTGAACAAGAATATCAAGATGAATTCAACCAAGAGTTAGTTTCAACGGGTATGAATTTAGCGGAGAACTTAAACCGTGGTAATGTACATTTAGTGGCAGCCTACCCTGTTGCGCCAATCAATATGGCGATTGATTTACCTGAATTTAATACTTCAGGTTATGAAAATGGAATTCGTGGCCAACACCTCATCAATATGAAAGCCTTACGTCAAAAATTTGGCATTGATGAAGATCATACCCATGTACGCGAAGGTTTCCCTGAAGAAGTGATTCCTGAAGTGGCGAAAGAAATTGAAGCTGAATTAGTGATTTTAGGCACAGTAGGAAGAACGGGTTTATCTGCAGCGTTATTAGGTAATACTGCGGAACATGTGATTAGTAAATTGAGCTGTAACCTATTAGCGATTAAACCTTCTAAAAAATAAGCCAATTTAACCTTTTATTTAAAACAAGTGCGGTCAGAAAAACAATCGTTTTATTGACCGCACTTTTTTTGTTAAAAAAATGTGAACCTTCTCACAAAATCAACTTTTTCTATTCGTCTCATCATTTCTTTTTCGCTATACTCACCCGCCCTATCGAAGACTTTCTATAAATTGATTTATTAATTAAAAAGGAAAGACAATGAAAAAAACATTAATTGTAGCACTACTTGGCTTCTCTGCGCTCGCGCAAGCCCATGAAGTTTGGGTTGCAACACCGGCACAACTAGCTTCTAATAGCGTTTTAAAAGCTGATTTAGCTTATGGTGACTACCCTTACGTTGAAAAAATTCCTGAAAAACGTCTCGCTATTTTTCCACCGATGGAACTCATCAATCAAGATGGTGAAATGCAAACATTAGTACAAAAAGGTGAAAACTACCAATATCAATCAGAAAAACCGTTAAAAGACGGTTCATATTGGGTAACAGCGACTTATAAACCAACTTTCTGGTCACAAAATAATGAAGGTTGGAAAATGGATAACTTACAAGGCACACCAAATGCATTCTATTGCGAACAAACTCAAATGTTTGGTAAAGCCTTTACTGTAGTGGGCAAAAAACCATTAAATGCAGATATGGCAATGACACGCCTCGGCTTACCACTTGAAATCGTGCCACTTAAAGATCCGAAAACAATTAAAGCGGGCGAAGCTTTCCCTGTTCAGATTTTCTATAAAGACCAACCTCTTGCGGGTGAAACGATTATCGCAACCTCTGATACATTTGTTGTAAAAGATATGGAAGCGGCAACATCTCACCGTGAACCACAAGCATTTTCAGGTAAAACAGATAGTGAAGGTAAAGTTAACTTTATCCCATTAATTGAAGGTGTTTGGAAACTTAAAGTGATTCACAAAGAACCATTTGAAGATCAAAAGGTATGTCAACAATCAGCAAATTACGCAACGTTAATTCTACCTGTTGGTAAAGCGCGTGCTAAACTGCCACCAAAACCAGAACATCATCACCATTAATTATAAAAAAAGTGCGGTAAAATTTAACCGCACTTTTTTAATATGTTCTTAACGCTGGAGGTTGGTAATGTTCAATAAAGGTTTCAATTTCTTGAAGATCATTCGAGAATAAAATTTTCTCAAAATCACCTTGAGTAAAGAAGCCTTCTTTTACCATATGGCTAAAAAAGGACTTTAGTGAATCAAAATACCCCTTTTCATTAAACAAAATACAAGGATTATTATTTTTCCCAATTCTCGCCCAAGAAATCACTTCAGCAATCTCTTCTAAAGTGCCAGGTCCGCCAGGCAAAGCGATATAAGCATCACCAAGCTCAATCATTTTATTTTTTCGCTCAGACATGCTTTCCACAACCACGGTCTTGGTTAAATTAGGATGTGAAACCTCTCTGTCTTGTAAAAATTGAGGGATAATGCCAATTACTTTGCCTTGATGAGCGAGCACGGTATCCGCAATCACGCCCATTAATCCCAATTTTCCGCCACCATAAACTAAAGTATGTTGACCATCAGCAATCCATTTTCCTAATTTTTTTGCAGCAGCCTGATAGGCAGAATCATTACCTAAACTCGCACCGCAATAAACCGTAATGTTCATCCTACTTTTTCCGTTCTACCCATTTCCCATCAATATAATCCACAATCCATTTTGTGGCCTTGCCATTCTTTTCAGATGTCACATATTGATGTTTTTCTTTACGGCTGAAACGGATAATAGCTTCATTACCCTCAGGGTCTTTTTGTGGCGCATCCGCTAAATAACGTAATTTTTCCGGTAAACGCTCACGATAAAGCGCTAATTCCGCTACTTTTGCCGGTCGAGTTTCACGTGATTTAGGGAAGTTATGTGCTGACATAAAGACACCACTCGCACCATCACGTAATACAAAATACGCATCAGATTTTTCACATTTCAGTTCAGGGAAATGAACCGGCTCTTCTTTTGGTGGCGCAACTTCGCCATTTTTCAAAATCTTACGGGTATTATCGCAACTGGTACAGCCCATATATTTACCAAAACGGCCGAGTTTTAAGTGCATATCTGAACCGCACTTATCACATTCTACAATCGGGCCATCATAACCTTTAATTTTGAATTGGCCTTGTTCAACCAAATAACCATCACAATTCGGATTGTTACCACAAATATGTAATTTACGATGTGGGTCGATGATGTAGCTATCCATCGCTGTGCCACATTTCGGACAACGTTTACGATCCATTAAAGCTTTGGTCTCAGAAGCTTCATCCAATACATTGAGTAACTCTGCTTCTGGAATAAGATTAATCGTCGTTTTACAACGCTCTTTTGGTGGTAATGCATAACCAGAACAACCAAGGAAGACACCTGTACTTGCTGTGCGAATCGCCATTTTGCGGCCACAAGTTGGGCAATCAATATCGGTGAGCACAAGGCTATTCGGCTTCATTCCACCTTCTAACTCATCTAATTCAGCCTTAGAAAGTTGGGTAGAAAAATCTTTGAAGAATTGATTTAACTCAGCTTTCCAATTTTTCTCACCAGATGCAATTTGGTCTAGTACGTTTTCCATGTTGGCAGTGAAATCGTAGCTCATCAAATCAGTAAAAGATTGATTTAAGCGATCAGTAACGATTTCGCCCATTTTCTCTGCGTAGAAACGGCGATTTTCAATGCGTACATAACCACGTTCTTGAATAGTCGAAATAATTGCCGCATAAGTAGAAGGACGACCAATACCACGTTTCTCCAATTCTTTAACCAATGCAGCTTCAGTAAAACGAGCGGGCGGTTTGGTAAAGTGTTGGCTTGGCGAAACTGTTTTTAGTGCTAATATTTCGTTTAAACTCACAGCCGGTAAAATTTGGTCTTCTGGATTTTTACCTAATTGTGGCAAGACTTTTGTCCAACCATCAAAGCGTAAAATACGGCCTTTGGCTTTCAATTCATAATCGCCAGCCATTACGGTAACCGTTGTACTGTCATATTGTGCAGCCGGCATTTGACAAGCCACAAATTGACGCCAGATTAAATCATACAAACGCACTGCGTCTTTATCCATGCCACTTAAATGATCCGCAAGCAGTTTGACATCAGAAGGACGAATGGCTTCGTGCGCTTCTTGTGCGTTTTCTTTACTCGAATAGAAATTCGGTTTAGCGGGCAAATAATCTTTGCCGAAATGACTTTCGATATAAGAGCGTGCCATATTTAACGCATCTTGGCTCAAGTTGGTAGAGTCAGTACGCATGTAAGTAATGTAACCGGCTTCGTATAAACGTTGTGCCAACATCATGGTTTTCTTCACCCCAAAACCTAAACGCGTGCTTGCAGTTTGTTGTAAGGTTGAAGTGATAAATGGGGCTCTTGGTTTAGAACCTGTTGGTTTTGTTTCTAAATCTGTGACAACGTAATGTGATTTATTTAAGAAATCGACCGCACTTTGAGCTTCTTTTTCATTTTTCGGCTCAAATTTCTTGCCTTTATATTGCACCACATCCAAACGTAAGTCTTCTTTCTTGCTCGTTTGGGTTAGCGCTTCAATTTCCCAAAACTCTTCCGGTTGGAATGCTTTGATTTCACGTTCACGCTCTACCACCAATTTCACGGCAACAGATTGCACACGTCCTGCAGATAAACCACGTGCCACTTTCTTCCATAATAATGGCGACACCATAAAGCCTACCACGCGGTCTAAGAAACGACGGGTTTGCTGAGCATTAACCTGGTCCATATTAATGTGAGCAGGATGCTGGAATGCTTTTTCGATTGCTTTCTTCGTAATCTCATTAAATACAACGCGGCTAAAACGACTATCATCGCCACCGATCACTTCACGTAAATGCCACGCGATAGCCTCTCCTTCTCTATCCAAGTCGGTTGCGAGATAAATATGATCGGATTTTTTAGCAAGGGATTTTAATTCGGCTACCACTTTTTCTTTGCCAGGTAGAATTTGGTAATTGGCTTTCCAATCATTATAAGGATCTATCCCCATACGTTTCACTAAGGCAGCACGATCTTTTTCTGCTTTAATTTTGTTTTTTTCTTCCGCACTTAATCCTTTAGTGGAAACCGGTTTAGCCTTCTCACCAGTGCTACTTCCTGCAGTAGGCAAATCACAAATATGCCCTACGCTGGATTTCACCACATACTGGCTACCTAAATATTTATTGATGGTTTTCGCTTTGGCTGGCGACTCCACAATCACTAAAGATTTGCTCATTTGCTTACCTAAAATATAACTAGAATTCTGTAAAATTGGCGATATACTGCAAACTTACGCCGATAAAATCAAGCTTTTTTTCAAAAAGGATTTATAAATGGATAAACTCAATGCAATTTCGGTTTTCTGCAAAGTGATCGAAACGCAAAGTTTTACACAAGCCGCAAATCAACAGAATATTTCTGTGGCGATGGCGAGTAAATTAGTTTCACAATTAGAAGAACATTTAAAAACGCGATTATTACAACGTACAACACGAAAAATTGTGCCAACTGAAGCCGGTATGCTTTATTACCAACGTTGCCAAGCCATTCTATTAGATTTAAGCGAGGCTGATTCAAGTATCAGCAATATGGCAACGAGCTTACAAGGTAATTTATTAATCTCTGTGCCACGTGATTTTGGCTTACTTTATATTTCGCCTAATTTACCTAAATTTATTGAACTTCATCCTAATTTACACGTAGAAATTGAATTTGAAGACAAGCGTGTTGATCTCGTTGCGGAAGGCTATGACTTAGCATTACGAATTGGCTATATGCAAGATAGCTCACTTGTTGCGCGTAAAATTAGCAACTCTCCTATGCATTTTGTTGCTTCGCCAAGTTATTTAGAGTCGCGAGGCACACCGCTTACACCTGATGATTTAGAATATCACCAAGGTTTACTTTATAAATCATCGTTAAATCAAGTGCATTGGCAATCAACAAAAGCCAATCAAATTCAACGTTATAAAATTCAATCTAAAGTAGTTTCCAATAATGGTATGGCATTGTTAGAAATGACGAAAGCGGGCTTAGGCATCAGTAATTCACCTAACTTCTTTGTAAAAGATGCACTTGCTTCAGGTGAATTAGTTGAAATTTTGTCTGAATATAAACAAAAACCTTTAGACATTTATGTGGTTTACCCAAATCGTCGTCATTTACCCGCTAAAGTTCGCGCATTTATTGAATTTCTAGCGAGTCTCGGTTTGTGTGAGAACAGTCAAATATAAAAAATAAGGGCGGATTGACCGCCCTTTATTATTCAAATAATGTCCAAATCGGTTTTACCTCTTCAGGTAAAAACAAATTCTTTCCTAATTCAATCCATCCGCAAGGAAAATGAAAGTCTGACCCTAAAGATGCAGCCAAGTCATATTCATTGGCTAAACGCGCAAGATATTGACGCTGATCTTTGGTCTGTCCACTATCTGCAACTTCCATGCCATCTCCGCCCCATTGTTTGAAATCAACAATTAATCGACGAATCCATTTTCCTGTCATGTTATAACGCATAGGATGGGCAATGACGGCGACACCACCTGCTGCATGAATCGTCTCAATCGCCGTTGGAATATCTACCCATTCAGCTTTGACAAAGCAAGATTTTCCACCGCCTAGATAACGCTTAAAGGCTTGTCCATCATTTGAAACTTTTCCGATTTGTACCAAATAACGCGCATAATGCGCACGAGTTACTTCCCCGTTTGCTAACGCTTTTGCGCCTTCATAGGCATTTGGAACGCCTGCTTTTTCTAATTTATGGCCAATTTCAACCGCTCTTTTTTCTCTCAGTGATTTTTGTTCGGCTAAAAGTGCGGTCATTTTAGGATGTGTTTTATCAAAATTTAATCCAACAATATGGATACCACGACCTTCCCAATTCGTTGAAATTTCCACGCCATTAATTAGCTCAATACCTAGTTTATCTGCTTCGAGTTTGGCTTCATCAATGCCCATCACCGTATCGTGATCACATAAAGCGAGCACATTGACACCTTGTTTATGAGCACGTTGTACGAGCTCCGTAGGCGTTAAAACACCATCTGAAGCCGTACTATGGCAATGTAAATCATATTTTTTTGTCATTTATTTGATCGCTTTCACTAATTCTTTAACTAAACTTGGGCCGTGATAAATCAAACCCGAATAAACTTGTAACAATTCTGCACCCGCTTCAATTTTCTCTTGTGCGTTTTGTACACCATCAATGCCACCACTCCCAATAATCGGAATTTGACCTTTCAGTTCTTGATGCAATCTTCGAATAATTTCTGTACTTTTTTGCTGTAACGGTTTTCCACTTAAACCGCCTTGTTGTTCCGCATTTTTCAAACCTGTGACGTTGTCGCGTGAAATCGTTGTATTTGTGGCAATTACCCCGTCCATTTGATGACGAAGTAACGTATCCGCAATTTGAACGAGCTCGGACTCGGATAAATCGGGCGCAATTTTTACTGCAATCGGCACATATTTATTATATTGCTCAGCCAATACTTTTTGACGTTGCTTTATACTTTGCAATAAATCATCAAAGTAATCACCATACTGTAATTGGCGTAAATCTGGTGTGTTCGGTGACGAAATATTTACCGTAATATAATCCGCATAGTTATAGGCTTTGTTTAGGCAAAATAGATAATCATCTTTCCCCTTTTCAAGTGGCGTGATTTTATTTTTACCAATATTAATCCCAATTACGCCATCAAATTTTGCCTTTTTAACATTCTCGACCACATAATCAATGCCATAATTATTAAATCCATTACGGTTAATAATCCCTTCCGCTTCCACTAAACGGAATTGACGAGGTTTCGCATTTCCCTCCTGTGCCAAAGGCGTAACCGTACCGACTTCAATAAAACCAAATCCCATTGCACCAAATCCATCAATCGCTTCGGCATTTTTATCTGCCCCCGCCGCTAGCCCAATAGGATTTTTAAACGTAATACCCATTACCTGCTTAGGCGTGCCTTTTGGGCAAGCCAAAAGTTGCTTCAATAAAAATTGAAAAGGTGATTTACCCGCTAAATGCAATGATTTAATCACTAAATCATGGGCGGTTTCAGGATCAAGGGAAAAGATGGCTTTACGGATCAAAGAATACATACTCGTTTATCTCTCAGGATAGTTCACTGTAAATGGAAAGTGCGGTCAAAATTAACCGCACTTTTTGTTTATTGCAATGCTTTCTCAATTTTCTCAAATAAATCTTTCGAGAGCTCTTCAACGGCACTTAGGCGCTCTAGAGCACGTTTCATTAATGTTTGACGTTGTGCATCAAAACGTGAGAAACGAATTAATGGCTCAATTAAACGTGCTGCTACTTGTGGATTGCTTTCGTTTAAACGAATTAAGACATCCGTTAAGAAACGATAGCCAGAACCACTAATATGATGGAATGCTTTTAAATTATGATTTGCAAAACTACCCACTAATGAACGTAAACGGTTTGGATTGTTGAAGTTAAAGCTTGGGTGATCCATTAATACTTGTACAATTTCCAATACGTTTTCATCAGGGCGAGTTGCTTGTAAAGCAAACCATTTATCCATTACTAAGCCATCATGTTGCCATTTTTGTTCAAAATCCGCCAGCAAGGCATCACGACAAGGTAATGCCGCTTTGGTTGCCATATTTAATGCCGCCAGCGTATCTGTCATATTATTGGCATTATTGTAATGTTTTTGAACTACATTGTTGCCTAGATTGGTGTAAGCCAAATAACTTAAACAAAGATTACGCATTGCTCGTAAAGCAATATCTTCTTGCGTCACTCGATAATCTTCAAGACGAATATGGGTGTAAATACGCAATAAATCTTCTTTCAAGTATTCTGCAATTTGCACCAACATAAATTCTCTTGCGGCTGCAATGCCATCTGGATCAATCGTTTTAAAACTTTCTGCAAACTCAATGTCTTTTGGCAAGGTTAGAATTAATGTGGCTAATTCAATATCTTGTTCGTAATTTTCCAATACATGCGCAAGTGCGGTCAAAACATCAGGTGAAATGTCAAAGGCTTCACCTTGTTGGAAATGCGCCACATTACGACGCAATTCTTGAGTAAACAGCATTTGTGCTGCATCCCAACGAGCAAATTGGTTATCAGCGAATTTAAGTAAACCTAATAACTGCTCTGTGGTGTAATCATAATCCAGTTTAACCGGTGCAGAGAAATCACATAATAACGCAGGAATTGGACGACCATAAATACCATGGAATTCAAACACTTGGTCTTTTTCTGTTACATTTAACACATCGCTTAACAATTCACCGTTATGCTGTAACATTTGTTTCGTGCCTTTGGCATCATAAAGCGCAATTTTCAATGGAATATGTAAGTTTACTTTTTCCATTTGGTCCGCAGTTGGCGGCGTAGATTGCGAAACTGTTAAACGATAAGTATGAGTTTGTTCATCATAGGCATCGCTAATCAATAATTCTGGTGTGCCTGATTGGCTATACCAACGACGGAATTGTGCTAAATCAACGTTATTCGCACGTTCCATTGCAGAAACAAAATCTTCACAGGTTGCCGCTTTACCATCGTTTTCAGCAATATAAAGTTGCATCCCTTTTTGGAAACCTTGTTCACCTAATAAAGTGTGCAACATACGAATCACTTCCGCCCCTTTTTCATATACAGTCACGGTATAGAAGTTATTCATTTCAATAACTTTTTCAGGGCGAATTGGGTGTGACATTGGGCTTGCATCTTCGGCAAATTGCACCGTACGTAAGAATTTCACGTTATTAATGCGATTAACAGCACGAGAGCCTGTATCAGATGAAAACTCTTGATCACGGAAAACCGTTAAACCTTCTTTCAAACTTAATTGGAACCAATCACGGCAGGTTACACGGTTTCCCGTCCAGTTATGGAAATACTCATGCGCAATCACGCTTTCAATGGCGAGATAATCATCATCGGTTGCTGTTTGTGGATTTGCCAACACAAATTTAGAGTTAAAAATATTCAACCCTTTATTTTCCATGGCGCCCATATTGAAGAAGTCCACAGCAACAATCATGTAAATATCTAAATCATATTCTAAATTGAAACGGTCTTCATCCCATTTCATCGCTTTTTTCAGACTTTCCATTGCCCACGAAGCGCGATCAAGATTGCCACGGTCAACATAAAGCTCTAAAGCCACTTCACGACCACTTTTTGTCGTAAAGGTATCTTGTAATAAATCAAAATCACCCGCCACTAAAGCGAATAAATAGCTTGGTTTCGGGAATGGGTCATTCCATTCAACCCAATGACGACCATCCTCTAATTCACCACTTGCAATGCGGTTGCCATTAGAAAGCAAGTAAGGATATTTAGTCTTATCTGCGGTAATTTTGGTTGTATAGCGAGCCAATACATCTGGTCGATCAAGCATATAGGTAATTTGACGGAAACCTTCTGCTTCACATTGTGTACAAATGCCCTCACCAGATTGATAAAGCCCTTGTAAAGAGGTGTTTTGTGCCGGCTCTAAATTCGTCACAATTTCAAGTTCAAAATTGACCGCACTTTGATTGGTTAAATCTAACGTTAAACTTTCATGGTCTTGGTGATAATGTTTAAAATCTTCGCCATTGAATTTAATGGAGGCAAATTGGAAACCATGACCATCTAATCGTAGATGGGTTGCTTCATCATTTAAACGTTGGAATGTTGTTTTTGCAGTGACAACGGTATGCTTAGGATCTAATTGAAAATCAAGGAAAATATCCGTAACTGTAAAATCAGGTTGTTTGTAATCTTTTCTATATTTCGCTTTAGCTAACATAATCTGCTCTATTTCTAAGAAAAAAACTCATATTAGGATAAAATTTTATGACAAAACTTGCAATGGAATTTTCAGTTTTTACCACATAGCAAACGTTTGCTTAAAAGTAGGCAAATATGCTATTCTACGCATCGTTTTTTATCAGATAAATTTTTAAAAATATGTCAAATACCGCACAAATTGCTATTGTTATGGGCTCAAAAAGCGATTGGGCAACCATGCAAGAAGCCACTCAAATTTTAGATGAACTCAATGTGGCATATCATGTCGAAGTCGTTTCCGCACATCGAACCCCCGACAAACTATTTGAATTTGCCGAAAATGCACAAAAAAATGGTTACAAAGTGATTATTGCAGGTGCAGGTGGTGCAGCACATTTACCGGGCATGATTGCAGCTAAAACGCTTGTACCCGTATTGGGTGTCCCTGTTAAAAGCTCTATGTTAAGCGGTGTTGATAGTCTCTATTCTATCGTGCAAATGCCGAAAGGCATTCCTGTCGGTACGTTAGCGATTGGCCCTGCTGGTGCAGCGAATGCAGGATTACTCGCCGCACAAATTCTTGCAGGTTGGGATGATGCGTTATTCGCTCGCCTACAAGCATTCCGCAAAAATCAAACCAATATGGTATTGGATAATCCTGATCCACGTACATAAAACACCTTGCAATTTGACCGCACTTTTTAAAGTGCGGTTGTTTTTTTAGCTAGATTTGATGAGAAATTTTATGCAAAACTCTACCCTATATCCTACCGTTTATGTGCTTGGTAATGGTCAACTCGGCAGAATGTTGCGTTATGCAGGCGCACCTTTAGATATTCACGTTCAACCGCTTGATTTCAATGCGCCCGTATTTGATTTACCTAAAGATGCCATCATCACTGCAGAGATTGAACGTTGGGAAAAAACACCGTTAACCGAATTATTAGGTCATCATAAGAATTTTGTTAATCAAAATGTTTTTGGCTTATTGGCTGATCGCTTTACCCAAAAATCTTTACTGGATGAACTTAATCTCTCTACCTCGCCATGGTGTTTATTAAAAGATAAAACGCAATGGTCTGAAGTATTTAAAAACGTGGGTGAAAAAGTCGTTGTTAAACGTCGTACCGGTGGTTATGACGGTCGTGGTCAATGGATTATCACTGAAAATAATCAATGTGATATTACGGACGATTTATTCGGTGAGGTCATCGCAGAAAAATTTATTCCTTTTGATTATGAAGTGTCTATTGTAGGCGCTAGATTTAAAAATGGTGAAAAACGCTTCTATCCTGTAACGCATAACCTACAGCAAAATGGCATTTTACGCTACAGTGTAACGGATGTTTCATTCCCGCAACAACAAAACCAACAAATTCAGGCTGAATCTATGCTCGGAAAAATCATGGATAAGCTTGAATATGTGGGTGTAATGGCGATGGAATGCTTTGTGGTGGGTGATAAATTATTAATTAATGAACTCGCTCCTCGTGTGCATAACAGTGGACATTGGACCCAACTAGGCTGTGCGATTAGTCAATTTGAATTGCATCTACGTGCTTTATTAGATTTACCTACACCGTCATTACAACCTATCGCCCCAAGTGTCATGGTCAACTTGATTGGTACAGAACATAATCCACAATGGTTGAACACGCCTTTCTCCCAATTACATTGGTATGGTAAGGAAGTTCGTCCGGGTAGAAAATTAGGTCATATCAATATCACGCATCCAGACAAAACGATCATTATTCAACAGCTTGAAAAACTTCGTCACGAACTCCCTGAAGACTATCAATCTGGTTTAAATTGGGCGATTGAGAAATTAAAATAATCGAAAAAAACAACCGCACTTTTTGATGAATATCTAAAAACATCAAAGTGCGGTTGATTTTTATCAGGTTCTTCTTGATAAAATCTATCGGCTGAAGTATAAAATTACTTATCTCACAACACATACATAAGGAAAAGCTATGTTTGAACATATCAAAGCGGCTCCGGCCGATCCTATCTTAGGCTTAGGCGAAGCATTCAAATCAGAAACGCGTGAAAATAAAATCAATTTAGGTATTGGCGTTTATAAAGATGCACAAGGTACAACACCGATTATGCGTGCAGTGAAAGAAGCAGAAAAACGCTTATTTGATAACGAAAAAACGAAAAACTATCTGACTATCGATGGTATTGCCGATTATAACGAACGCACAAAAGAACTCCTTTTCGGTAAAGATTCTGATGTAATTAAAGCAAACCGTGCAAGAACTGCGCAAAGTTTAGGTGGCACAGGTGCATTACGCATTGCGGCAGAATTCATCAAACGCCAGACCAAAGCACAAAATGTGTGGATTAGTACACCAACATGGCCAAACCACAATGCAATTTTCAATGCGGTGGGCATGACAATTCGTGAATATCGTTATTATGATGCAGAACGCAAAGCCCTTGACTGGGAACATTTGCTTGAAGATTTAAGCCAAGCAAGCGAAGGTGATGTAGTGCTTTTACACGGTTGCTGCCACAACCCAACCGGTATTGACCCAACCCCTGAGCAATGGCAAGAATTAGCTGCGCTTTCAGCAAAAAATGGCTGGTTACCACTCTTTGACTTTGCTTATCAAGGTTTAGCAAATGGCTTAGACCAAGATGCTTACGGTTTACGTGCTTTTGCGGCAAATCATAAAGAATTATTAGTGGCGAGTTCATTCTCTAAAAACTTTGGTTTATACAATGAGCGCGTAGGTGCCTTTACCCTTGTGGCTGAAAATGCAGAAATTGCTTCAACAGCATTAACACAGGTGAAATCAATTATTCGTACACTCTACTCTAACCCTGCATCTCACGGTGGGGCGACCGTAGCAACAGTATTAAATGATGCACAACTTCGCCAAGAATGGGAAAATGAATTGACTGAAATGCGTGAACGTATCAAAAAAATGCGTCATTTATTCGTTCAGTTATTAAAAGAATACGGTGCAGAACAAGATTTCAGCTTTATCATGGAACAAAACGGTATGTTCTCTTTCAGCGGCTTATCACCTGAACAAGTTGATCGCTTAAAAGAAGAATTTGCGATTTACGCTGTTCGTTCTGGTCGTATCAATGTAGCCGGTATCACTGAAGACAATATTCGTTATTTATGTGAAAGCATTGTCAAAGTGCTTTAATCAATAAAAATAAAAAGTGCGGTCGAATTTGACCGCACTTTTTTTCATCTCAACATAACAAAAGAAAAGGCAGATTTTACTTGCCTTTTTATCAAATAATTACCATTGGTAACCGATGCTTCCGCCCCAGTTCACATCACTGCGGGAATTAATACTTGCACCAACTTTAATCGAAATTTTATTATTATCAGAATTTCGACCATAACCAACCGCTAATGCATTTTCGTTGCGATAACCACCAACACCAACAGAAACTAAGCTTTTACCCGCTTCATTTGGACGTTGTAAGAAAGAAATCGCTGTCGCACCTGCAATACCTGCTCGTAAACGACGATCAACGTGATCAATTTTGTTGTCTAAACGATTGATGTTGTTATTAATGTTTTTTACTGCATTATCAACATAACGTTTATTTACTGCATCAGTTGGGTCTTTAGGATCTGCCACATTCACAATTCGATTATTGTGAACATCCAAGCCACCATGTGCATGAACAGTACCACCAATGTTGATATCACCCGTTGTTGTGACATTGGTAAATGTTGGTGTATCAGATACTGCAACACTTAACACTTTGCCTTTTTTGTGGGTTAATTTAATATTTTTACCCGCATCAAGTGTCAATTTATCCATTTTTGTTGCAGTAGATTGAACCGTTTCTTCTGTTACTTCATTTACAACAGTACCTTCAGATGCACTTGCAGTCACGTTAAATCCACGACCACCTGCGTTTTTGATTTCATCTTTGGTTTTTTGTGAAAGATCTACTTTGTAATTGGTTACTGTGGTAACAGAAAGACCATCTTTTTTAGTCGTTTCTCCACCTACTGTTACAGTAATTGCATCAGAACCAGCTTCAACTGATGCTGAAGTGTCTTTTGCATTCACTGTAATTTTTGCAGCATTATCACCATCTTCAACAACGACTTTAGTATTTTCACCATTCACAAAATTTACTTTGCCATTGGTATTAATACGTGATGTGTCAGTATCATTGTTTTGAATATTAAAGCCTGCATTGTAATAGGCTTGATATAACTGACTACCATTTACTGCATCGGTTGATTCAGCAGTAATTCGACCCGCACCCACATTTTGGATCTGGCGAACAAGTTTTCCATCACCGACAGATACTGCGCCTTTTTGAGTTGAAGAAGTACCATTGTACTTAACTGTCACGCTGCTCTTATCACCAAAATAAGATAAAGCTTTTGCTGTCTGATTAAAATCATTGGCTGCACTGCTTGAATAAGAACCCAATGTCACAGAATTTTCATGCGTAGCTTTTGCTTGAGTACCAATCACAACAGCACTAACCGCAGAGGCATTACTCGCTTGACCAAGAGCAATAGCATTAACAGCAGAAGAATTACTATCTTTACCAACCGCAACTGCATTCATTGATGAAGCATTAGCATTAGAGCCAGATGCCAATGCATCCACACCTGAAGCTTTAGATGCATAACCGAAAGCCATTGAACCTCTACCACTAGCATCTGCAGTATTACCTAATGCTGAAGCTCCTAAAGCACTCGCTTTAGCCCCATTACCTACAGCTGTCGAAACAACCCCACTTGCATTAGCTCCGGTACCTAGAGCCGCAGCACTTTGAGCGCCAGCGTAAGAACGACGTCCCAATGCTGTAGATTCTCGTCCTTCTGTCACTGCTTCTGAGCCCACAGCAATAGAATTATCTGCTCTAGCCGATGCACCACGACCTAATGCAGTTGCACCCCATGCTGAAGCTGATGCACTATCACCAAAAGCAGAAGCACTTAGTGCGAGAGCTTTTGAGTTTCTACCAACAGCGGTTGCTAGAGCGCCTGTTGCATTTGCTGTTGCACCAAAGGCTGAAGCTGCTTCACCATCAGCATAAGATGCCGCCCCTACAGCAGTTTGGCTATTTCCACCCACTTTCTCATTAGAGGTTTTTGCCATTAAACCGATAGCAATTGCGTTTCCGCCTTTACCTGTTGATGCACGATCACCAATCGTCACGCCGTATTGAGAATTACCATTAGCTTTATCACCCAAAGTTACTGACCAACGTCCTGTATTTGTAGTATTACCACCAATTACTACGCTCTCAGTTGTTTCAGATTTAGCTTTATTACCTAAAACAACAGAATTTCCTGTTGTACCAGTTCCACCAAGAGCGCTCGCACCAATACCACCAACGATATTTCCCTGATCATTTGATACCACATTGGTTTCAGCCATTGCGGTTGTGCTTACACCCGCTAAAACTGCAGCTCCAATAATTACATTTAATGCTTTACGTTTGTCTATTTGAGATGATTTACCCACAGATTTGCTTAGTTCTGAAACAGCAATCCAGCATTGGTTTACTGTATTCCAGATAATTTTAAAAACATGATTCATAATTAATTTCCTATTGTATATGGTTATATTCAAGTACAAATAACCCTGAACAATACCGCACAAGTATAATACAATATTTATTACAATGAATACTAAATTTACATTATTTTACATATCATTCAATAAAACAGTATTTCTCATTGAAAAATAAAGAAATTTACAAATCATCACATAATATACCAAAATGCAGTTACACTTTTTTTACAGGAATAAAAAATGGCCATAAAAATGACCATGTTTTTTATATTGAATTACCACTTCTCTAACGCTTCTTTATCGCTCTCTCTTGCTTCAATCCAGCGTTCCCCTTGATTGGTTTGTTCTTTTTTCCAGAACGGGGCTTTGGATTTTAAGAAGTCCATAATAAATTCATTAGCGTGGTAGGCGTCACCTCGGTGAGCAGAACTGATGCCGACTAAAACTATTTCATCGCCAGTATGCAAAAGCCCTACTCGATGTATCACAGATACTCGTTGAATATCCCAACGCGCTTTCGCCTGTTCTACAATTTCACGTAAGGCTTTCTCTGTCATGGCGGGATAATGTTCTAAGTATAAGCTGGATACCTCATCGCCTAAATTAAGATCGCGAACTTTACCCACGAAAATAACCGTTGCACCAACCGAATGTTGTTCAGAAAGCCATTGGTAAACGGCATTTTGATCGAAAGGCTGTTCTTGTACTGAAATTTGAATATCCGTCATTTAGCCCCCTGTTACCGGTGGGAAAAATGCAATTTCATCCCCATTTTTGACCGCACTTTCTAATGGCATCAAGGTTTGATTGATAGCGACTAAAAGCTTCCCTTTTTCTAACGCTAACGCCCATCTATCACCTTTTTGAGCGAGATGTTCACGCACCGCTTCCGCTGTCGCAAAATCGCCTTCAAGCTGAATAGAATCTTCCCCAATTAACTCTCGAGTTTGAGCAAAAAATAAAACATTTAACATCTTATTTTTCCTCCGCAATAAAATGACCAGATTTTCCACCGCTCTTTTCTAACAGGCGAACATGCTCAATCACCATGTCTTTTTGTACGGCTTTACACATATCGTAAATGGTTAAGGCTGCTACGCTTGCTGCCGTTAATGCTTCCATTTCTACGCCGGTTTTTCCGGTTAATTTACAAAGAGATTGAATACGAACTTGATTGGTTTCAAGTAACGGTTCTAAATTCACTTCTACCTTAGAAAGTAATAAGGGATGGCAAAGTGGGATAAGTTCCCAAGTACGTTTTGCAGCTTGAATACCTGCAATACGAGCAGTAGCAAATACATCGCCTTTGTGATGTTTACCTTCCACGATCATAGTAAGGGTTTCTTTTGACATAGTAACGATGGCCTCAGCACGAGCTTCACGAACAGTCTCTGCCTTTGCAGAAACATCCACCATATTGGCTTCGCCTTGAGAATTGATATGCGTAAATGTAGTCATAATAAAATAAAGTGCGGTTAAAATATTGAATGTTTTACATGTGTGACGAAAGCAAAATAAGTGAACAGTAAAATTCACCTATTTTCTTTTAGCCACCGATAGAAGCTAAATGATTTCTTACGCCACTATCACCAATATGCAAATAATGATGTTCACGTTTGCCTTGCAGTGCAGAAAAAATACGTGCTTGCAAAATATCTTGCTGTTCATGGGATTGCAATAAATCACGTAATTCAATGCCTTCTTCACCGAATAAACAGAGATGAAGTTTGCCCTTCGCTGACACTCTGAGACGATTACAGCTTGCGCAGAAATTCTTCTCATAAGGCATTATTAAGCCAATTTCGCCTGCATAATCAGGATGCGTGAATACTTTAGCTGGACCATCAGTATGGGATTTGTGTTGTAATTGCCAACCGTTTTGCAGCAATTTATCCGCTAATACTTGTCCTGAAAGATGGAATTTATCAAAGAAACTATCCATTTCGCCCGTTTGCATGAGTTCGATAAAGCGCATTTGAATTGGGCGATCTTTTACCCAAACAAGGAATTGCTCAAACTCTTTGTCATTCAAATTTTTCATTAAAACTGAATTGACTTTAACTTTGTTGTAGCCCACTTCAAATGCACGATCGATACCACGCATCACGTCATCAAATTTATTGATACCTGTAATTTGATGGAACATTTTTGGATCTAAGCTATCAACACTGACGTTAATAGACGTAATCCCTGCTTTCTTCCAATCAGCCACATCTTTTGCCATGCGATAGCCATTTGTCGTAACGGCTAATTGACGGATTCTATCAATATTAGCAATGCTTTCAGCAATAGAAATAAAATCTTTGCGTAAAGTCGGTTCGCCACCCGTTAAACGGATTTTCTCTGTGCCCATTTCAGCAAACGCTTGAGCAAGATGGGTGATTTCTTTTAAGGTTAAGAAACTTGGCTTGTTAGCTTCAGGTTGATAACCATCAGGTAAACAATAGGTACAACGAAAATTACACTGATCGGTAATCGACAGTCGTAGATAGTAATATTGGCGTTGGAAAGGATCGACTAAGCGAGACTCTCCTACGTTCTTGATAGGAATGGATTGCATTTTACACCTTTCTAAATATGGAGAGGATAAACCGTTTCCAGCGTATCCCTGAATAACGTACCGCGTTATTGGCTTGCCGCCGTATTTCCTATGAAACTTAGGCTAAACAAGCTCGGAGTTATGCGTTAAAAATAAATTGTGTTGGTATTGTAATAAAAGCAAGCGGTTAATAGCAATAATTTGGTAGAATAACCCGACTATATTGATAAAAATAACAGTATTAACCTATATAAAAAAATATATAACATTATTTTTTATAATAATTTATAGGTAAAAAAGGAAGAAAAATGTCTGATTTATCTCGTCACAGCCGTCATGAACATTTAGACGAAATCAAACATATTGTTGCCATTGGTGGTGGTCATGGATTAGGGCGTGTATTATCGGCGCTTAGTTTTATGAAAGAGCGTTTAACCGGTATTGTCACCACCACAGATAACGGCGGTTCAACTGGCCGAATTCGCCAAGAACAAGGTGGTATCGCATGGGGCGATCTACGTAATTGCTTAAACCAAATTATCATTGAGCCAAGTACAGCCTCCGCATTATTTGAATACCGCTTTACTGGCGAAGGTGAACTTTCTGGGCATAATTTAGGCAATTTAATGCTTAAAGCTTTAGAAGATATGAATATTCGCCCTATTGAAGCCATTAACTTGATTCGTGAATTACTCAAAGTAAAATCTCACATTATCCCCATGTCAGAAGAACCTGTTCATCTTGCTGCGAGTTTAGGTTCAGGCTCCAGTATTGTAGGTGAAGTGAGCATTGATAATTTAACCAAATTACCCCAATCACTTTTCTTAGTGCCTATGGTTAAAGCCGCACAAGAAGCCATCCAAGCATTGGAGCAAGCTGAAGTCATTTTACTTGGTCCAGGAAGTTTCATGACGAGCATTATGCCCCCGCTATTGCTACCTGAATTAGCGACTGCCCTGCGTAATAGCAAAGCGAAAGTAATTTTTATTGATAATTTAGGGGTAGAAATTGGCGCCGCCTCTCAGCTTTCACTGGCTGATCGTATTCAGAAAATTAATGAAATCGTCGGCGAACCCGTTATTAATGGTGCCATTACCCCTTATCGTGAACAAAGTGCGGTCGATTTGTCTGCCATTTCTTCCGTTAAAATCTTAGCTAAACGCTTGAATGCAGATGATATCAGCTATCGTCATGACAGAACGTTACTTGCCAAAGCTATCGATGAATTAGTGGGTGAATTAGATTACTAATAAAAAACCGCACGTTAAAGTGCGATCATTTTTTTGCTTATTTTTTCCCGAAAACTCTCACATTCGTGAAACCATTTTCTTTTAAATAAAGTGCTTGCAGTTTACTCATCACGCCTCGTTCACAATAAAGCACATAATTTTTACTTTGATCTAATGAGCCGAATTGTGAAGATAATTTGTAAAACGGCAATTGCATCACTTGATGCTCGTCTGATTCAAATGGATTTTCATCTGTCTCTTCAGGGCTACGAATATCTAAAATAATATCGTTTTCACCAAGCACTGAAATGGTATCCACTTCTACCACTTCTTTCTCAGTTTCTTCTGCAATTTGGCGAATATCTAAATATTGTGCATTTTCAACCGCACTTTCCAACACGCCGAAATCAAAGTGATTTTCTTCTTCAAGAATTTTTTCACGTACCGCTTTAATCGTTGGATTTTTAGAAATCACCCCACAGAATTCCGGCATCGATTTGGCAATATCATCTGTGCCGATCTCTTTCGCCATCGCGATAATTTGTTCTTTATCATGAGTAATAAGTGGACGTAATACTAACGCATCAGATGCTTCATCAATTAAACGTAAATTGGTCAAGGTTTGGCTCGAAACTTGTCCAAGTGCTTCGCCAGTAACGATAGCTTGAATATCAAAACGTTGTGCAACTTTACTTGCAGCTCGCACCATCATTCGTTTTAACACGACGCCCATTTGGCCGTTATCGACTTTCTCTAAAATCTCGCCCACTACGCCTTCAAAAGGAATGGCAATAAAGCGGACTTTATGGGATGAACTATAACGATTCCAAATATGGTAAGCCATTTGTTTCACGCCAATTTCATGGGCTGCACCACCTAAATTGAAGAAACAATAATGCACACGAGAACCTCGACGAATAAGCATATAACTGGATACGCCAGAGTCAAAGCCACCTGAAATCAATGAAAGCACATCTTCTTGTGTCCCAATTGGATAACCACCAAGACCAACATGACGAGCTCTCACCAGCATCATTTTGTCATCTTCAATATCAATACGCACCGTCACATCAGGATTTTTTAAGCGAACTTTTGCGCTTTCAATATGCTGATTTAAACCACCACCGATATAACGTTCTGCTTCAATGGAACTAAAATCATGTTTCCCTTTACGTTTTACACGTACACAAAAGGTTTTGTTTTCAAGTTGAGTAGCAACATCCGCTAAAGTCAACTCAAAGATATGATGTAAATCGGTAAACGGTTTTTCTTCCACTTCTAAAAAATGATGAATCCCTGGAATGCGTTGTAAAAGCGCAATCAACTCTTCACGATTGGCTTCATTTTTTGAGCGCACTTCGATGTAATCCCAATGACGAACAACCGCTGTTTCTTCATCATATTTCTGTAAAATATTGCGGATATTTGAGGTCAAAATTTTTGCGAAACGCTTACGCACAGTTTCGCTTTTAATCATAATTTCAGGAAAAAGTTTAACGATAAATTTCATAATAATCTGTGAATAATAAAAAATGGCCGTATTGTACGCTAAATTCCAGATCCCACAAAGTTCAAATTCTCACGAAAAACTGACCGCACTTTGAAATAAGTTTTTAACATCCCTATAAAAATCAAGTACAATACGGAGCAATTTATTCATCTGAAAAGGATAATTTAATGGCGCGTAAACCAGCAAATGCTGAACCTGATTTTGAAACAACACTTGCACAATTAGAAACAATTGTGACAAAACTTGAAAGCGGTGAATTACCATTGGAAGATGCGCTGAAAGAATTTGAGAACGGCATTAAATTGGCTCAACTTGGTCAAGAACGCTTGCAACAAGCAGAACAACGTATTCAAATTTTGTTACAAAAAAGCGAAACCGCCCCATTAAGTGATTATCAAGGGGACGAGTAATCCATGAGTTATCAATTCGGCACTGAACTCAAACAAGTTCAAGATCGCATTAATCAGTTTTTAGCCAATCAATTTGAAGAAATTGACTCTTATAACGCCCCTTTGCGTGATGCCATGAAATATGGCTTATTGCTAGGCGGCAAACGCGTTCGTCCTTTCCTTGTCTATGCAACAGGTAAAATGCTGGGTGCAGAAATGCCAGCTTTAGATTACGCGGCAGCAGCTATTGAATCTATTCACGCTTATTCTTTAATCCATGACGATTTGCCTGCCATGGACAACGATGAACTTCGTCGTGGTCAACCAACATGTCATATTGCTTTTGATGAAGCGACTGCCATTTTAGCTGGCGATGCGTTACAAACTTTTGCCTTTGAAATTCTTACGCAAGCCCCTTCTCTTTCTGCAGAACAAAAATTGCAATTAGTGAAAGTATTGGCTCAAGCATCTGGCGTACAAGGTATGTGTTTAGGGCAAAGTTTAGATTTAATTTCTGAACATAAACAAGTTAATTTAACCGAATTAGAGCTTATTCATCGTAACAAAACTGGTGCATTGCTAACGGCCGCATTAAAAATGGGTTTTATCTGCTCGCCTCACTTTGAAAACAAAGAATTAGATCAACAACTAGAACGTTATTCACAAGCTATTGGTTTAGCTTTCCAAGTACAAGATGATATTTTAGATATTGAAGGTGATAGTGCGGAAATCGGTAAACCGGTGGGATCTGATTTAGATTTAGATAAAAGCACTTATCCAAAGCTGTTAGGATTAGAGGGCGCGAAGCAAAAAGCACAAGAACTCTATCAAACTGCCTTACATGAATTAGGCAATTTACCTTTTGATACCACTGCATTACGTGCATTAGCTGAATTTATTGTCAATCGTAAAAGTTAATGGTGACAGCACTGACTTTCATTTTTCAAAGTGCGGTCACTTTTTTCACATTTTAGGACTAACGAATATATGAACAACTATCCTCTTTTATCCTTAATTAATTCGCCGGAAGATTTGCGTCTGTTGAATAAAGATCAGCTTCCGCAACTTTGTCAGGAATTACGGAGTTATCTGTTGGAATCCGTTAGTCAAAGCAGTGGTCATTTGGCATCTGGTCTTGGTACTGTTGAATTGACTGTTGCATTACACTACATTTTCAAAACCCCTTTTGATCAATTAATTTGGGATGTGGGCCATCAAGCGTATCCACACAAAATTTTGACGGGGCGTCGTGATCAAATGTCCACCATTCGCCAAAAAGGCGGTATTCATCCCTTCCCTTGGCGTGAAGAAAGTGAGTTTGATGTATTAAGTGTTGGCCACTCTTCTACTTCAATCAGTGCAGGACTAGGTATTGCTGTTGCCGCAGAACGTGAAAATGCAGGTCGCAAAACCGTTTGTGTGATTGGTGATGGTGCAATCACTGCGGGGATGGCATTTGAAGCCTTAAACCATGCAGGTTCTTTGCATACTGATATGTTGGTCATTTTAAATGATAATGAAATGTCTATTTCTGAAAATGTCGGCGCATTAAATAATCACCTTGCCCGTATTTTCTCTGGTTCATTATATTCAACCGTTCGTGATGGCAGTAAGAAAATTTTAGATAAAGTACCGACTGTTAAAAACTTTATGAAGAAAACCGAAGAGCACATGAAAGGCGTGATGTTCTCGCCAGAAAGTACACTCTTTGAAGAACTTGGTTTTAACTATATTGGACCCATTGACGGGCATAATATTGATGAATTAATTGCTACTTTAAGCAATATGCGCGATCTCAAAGGACCGCAATTCTTACACATCAAAACTAAAAAAGGAAAAGGTTACGAGCCTGCAGAAAAAGACCCGATCGGTTTCCATGGCGTGCCAAAATTTGATCCAACAAGCGGCCAACTTCCTAAATCAAATGCCAAACCAACCTATTCAAAAATCTTTGGCGATTGGTTATGTGAAATGGCGGAACAAGACGATAAATTAGTCGGTATTACTCCTGCAATGCGTGAAGGTTCTGGCATGGTAGAATTTTCAGAACGATTCCCACAACAATATTTTGATGTTGCCATCGCTGAACAACATGCAGTCACTTTTGCTGCGGGCCTTGCAATTGGTGGTTATAAACCTGTTGTAGCCATTTATTCTACTTTCTTACAACGTGCTTATGATCAGCTTATTCATGATGTCGCCATTCAAAACTTACCTGTTCTCTTTGCCATTGATCGTGCAGGTATCGTAGGTGCTGATGGTCAAACTCACCAAGGTGCTTTTGATTTAAGTTTTATGCGTTGCATTCCGAATATGATCATTATGACACCAAGTGATGAAAATGAATGTCGCCAAATGCTTTATACGGGGTATAAATGTGGTAAACCTGCTGCGGTACGTTATCCGCGTGGAAATGCAATTGGCGTAGAATTAACCCCACTTGTTGAATTAGAAATTGGTCGTTCAAAAATGGTTCGTCAAGGTGAAAAAATCGTGATTCTGAATTTTGGCACACTCTTACCTGCTGCTTTATCTGTGGCAGAAAAACTCAATGCGACTGTTGTCGATATGCGCTTTGTGAAACCAATTGATGAAGCTCGTATTCTAGAAGTGGCGAATACCCATGACGTTATTGTGACATTGGAAGAAAATGCGATTCAAGGGGGTGCAGGTTCTGCTGTTTCAGAAGTACTAAATTCTCATGGAAAAACAACCGCACTTTTACAACTTGGTTTACCTGATATTTTTATTCCGCAAGGCACACAACAAGAAGCACTTGCTGAAATTAAATTAGATGAAAAAGGGATTGAAGAGCAAATTATTGCCTTTATAAAGGGCTAAATTCGTTCATTTTGGTTTAATTTTGATATTTTTTAAATTTTTTTCAAAAATATCGAACTATTTCAAAAAACCACAGTCTGATACATTGCTAGTGCACTGCATATTGCAGTTATCTTTTTGAAGTTTCTTATAAATTAAGACCTCCCCGCTATTCAAGTTTTGAGTAGCGGTTTTTTCTTTTTTGGAGGTAATAAAAAAGGACGCTTTTTCAGCGTCCTAATTTTTGAATCTAAACTTTAAAAAATTAAAGTGCAGATTTTGCTTTTTCAACTAATGCAGCGAACGCTACTTTGTCGAATACAGCGATATCAGCAAGGATCTTACGGTCGATTTCAACAGACGCTTTTTTCAAGCCGTTGATGAATTTGCTGTAAGATAAACCATTTTGACGAGCCGCAGCGTTGATACGTGCAATCCATAATTGACGGAATTGACGTTTACGTTGACGACGGTCACGATATGCGTATTGACCAGCTTTGATCACCGCTTGGAAAGCAACGCGATACACGCGTGAACGTGCACCATAATAACCTTTAGCAGCCTTAAGAACTTTCTTATGGCGTGCTCTTGCAATAACACCACGTTTTACACGAGCCATTATTTAATCTCCTATGTAATATTTTTAACTAATTTAACTAATCGTACGTTTTGCTTAAATAACGGCTTATGCGTATGGTAAGCAAGCTACTACTAAAACTTGGTCTGCTTTCGCAACCATTGATTTATGACGTAAATGACGTTTACGTTTAGTTGTCTTTTTAGTCAAAATATGACGTAAGTGAGATTGTTTACGTTTGAAACCGCCAGAAGCTGTTTTTTTGAAACGCTTAGCAGCACCACGTACTGTTTTAATTTTAGGCATTGTTAAAATAACTCCGCATTTTAAGTTAAACACATAATCAGGCGAATCCGAAGATTACTTGTAGGCACTAATTATTCCAATATGGCAAATTGAATTGCCCTTCTCCAAAAGCAATTAGGCTGCGTAGTTTGCCCAATGTGCAGTTGTATTCTCACCGAAGTGAAAATTCGATTATCTAGATTAAATCTAAATAAAAAATTATTTTTTCTTAGGTGCTAACACCATTACCGCTTGGCGACCTTCTAATTTACCTGGTGCAGATTCCACAACAGAAATATCAGCTAAGTCATTTTTAACGCGTTCTAACACGTCTAAACCGATATCTTGGTGAGCCATTTCACGACCACGGAAACGTACGGTAATTTTCGCTTTATCGCCATCTTCTAAGAAACGGATTAAGCTACGTAATTTAACTTGGTAGTCACCTTCATCAGTACCTGGACGGAATTTAATTTCCTTCACTTGTACAACTTTTTGTTTCTTCTTCTGTTCTTTTGCGGTTTTGCTCTTTTCATAGAGGAACTTGCCGTAGTTCATAATACGACAAACCGGTGGTTCGGCATTCGGACTGATCTCAACTAAATCAAGCGCTGCTTGTTCTGCCATATCTAAGGCCTGTTGAATTGATACAATCCCCGCTTGTTCACCATCTTGGTCAATCAAACGAACTTCTTTTACTCGAATTTCATCGTTAATGCGATTCGGGCGGTTAGCTGCCGGAGCTTTTTTTACGGTTTTAATAATGTTATTCCTTCTATTTATTTAAGATAAAACCCACTGCATTTAAAACAGAAGATTTCTTCAATCATTTGCTATAAAAACAAACAAAAAACGGGCAAAATTTTATAGTATTTGCCACGTTTATGCAACAAGGATTTCTATTCCTTTAAATATCAGCGGGTAAAGTACTTATTTCAGCGGAAATACTTTCACCAAATTGAAGTAATTTCTCTAATCTTGCGGTTTCAATACACACCATATTTTTATACCCTTCTGCTTTCATTGCGCTTGGTGTTTTCTCCCAAGGATTCCATAGCACAATTGAATCGGCATAATGATGGGTAATTTGAATACGTCGATTAAATGCTTTATCCACCAAGAATATTTTATCTTTCTCTAACGTATAAATACAATCCACTCCTTGTTCTATTCTGCGTGTTGAAGGAACATCAGCATGTTTACCTAGTAATGAGTCATAACCACGGTTTGGTAAATTTTGGACTTCAATTTGTGAAATATCACCAATATTAAAATAACTGTGTAATGCCGCTTGAGCAGGTTCTTGCCCTAAATGTGTTAAAGTCATTGTGCATTTATCGGTAAATTCCATTTTCATTTTGGCTTCAATCACACCATATTCAGAAAACAGTGAAAATTCTAACCGCACTTTATTTGCTTGGAGATCATAATCACTTAATTGCCACAAACGTAAACGCGCTGTACCGTGTGAAGGTTGTTTAACGCCGCCAAACCAAGGGTAACAAATCGGCACACCACCACGAATTGCAACGCCTTGAGTGAAAGGTTCAATCTCACTTAACCAAAAAATATCCTGCTCTACCCCTTTAGGCTGCCAATTTAATAGCTGCGCCCCTTGTAATGCAATTCGAGCGGAACCTACGGAGTGATTTAAGATCAAAACAGGAATTTCATTGATATATTCTAAAGTTAATTCTGGTGTTAATTGTTGAATTTGAGCTGTCATATTCGCCTCCTTGTGATAAGGCTATTATATAGAAGAAAGAGATACTTGAGTTTATTTTTATACCGTGAATATAAAAAAACCGCACATCAAAGTGCGGTCATTTTTAATTAAGATTTTAAAGAATTAATTACTCTTCACCCAACAATTTCAATTCACGTTGTCTTACTTGGGATTTTAAGATTTCAGCAAATTCTTCAATCGTGAAAGTACCTAAATCTGCACCTTTACGGGTACGTACTGCCACTTTGCCTTCTGCGATTTCTTTATCACCGCAAACGAGCATGTAAGGCACGCGACGTAAGGTATGTTCGCGGATCTTGAAGCCAACTTTTTCATTACGTAAATCAGCTTTAACGCGTAATCCCGCATCAGAAAGTTGTTTCACCACTTTTTGAACGTAGTCTGCTTGGCTATCTGTAATATTCATTACAATCGCTTGAACTGGCGCTAGCCATGCAGGGAAGAAACCCGCATACTCTTCAGTAATGATACCGATGAAACGTTCAATCGAACCTAAAATCGCACGGTGAATCATAACAGGTGTACGACGATCATTGTCTTCTGCCACATAAGACGCATTTAGACGACCTGGTAATGCGAAGTCTAATTGGATAGTACCGCATTGCCATTCACGATCTAAGCAGTCACGTAATGCAAACTCAATTTTCGGACCGTAGAATGCACCTTCACCTTCTTGAATTTCATATTCAAGACCGTTATGTGCTAATGCTGCCGCAAGACCTGCTTCTGCACGATCCCACATATCATCTGCACCGATACGTTTTTCTGGACGAGTAGATAATTTCACCTGAATATTTTGGAAACCAAATGTGCTGTAAATATCGTAAACCATTTTGATGCAGCTGGTTACTTCACTTTCAATTTGATCTTCAGTACAGAAAATGTGTGCATCATCTTGAGTGAAGCCACGTACACGCATTAAACCGTGTAAAGAACCTGATGGTTCATTACGGTGACAAGAACCAAATTCCGCCATACGGATTGGTAAATCACGGTACGATTTTAAACCTTGGTTAAAGATTTGAACGTGTCCCGGGCAGTTCATTGGTTTAATCGCATATTCACGGTTTTCTGATTGTGTAGTAAACATCAAATCGCCGTAGTTTTGCCAGTGACCTGTTTTTTCCCATAACACACGGTCCATCATGAACGGACCTTTCACTTCTTGATAATCGTATTCTTTTAATTTAGTACGTACGAAGGTTTCCAATTCACGGAAAATTGTCCAACCATCGTTATGCCAGAACACCATACCCGGTGCTTCTTCTTGCATATGATATAAATCTAACGCTTTACCGATTTTACGGTGGTCACGTTTTGCCGCTTCTTCTAAGCGGGTTAAGTATTCCGCTAATTGTTTTTTATCTGCCCAAGCCGTACCGTAGATACGTTGTAACATTTTATTTTTGCTATCACCACGCCAGTATGCACCTGCAACCTTCATCAATTTGAAATTGTGGCAGAAACGCATATTTGGCACATGTGGCCCACGACACATATCAATGTATTCTTCGTGATGATAAAGCGCAGGCGTTGCGGTACGTTCGATGTTTTCATCTAAAATAGCCATTTTGTATGGCTCGCCGCGTTTTTCAAAAGTATCTCTTGCTTCTTGCCAGCTTACCGGGTTTTTGATTACGTCATAATTGGTTTTCGCCAATTCCAGCATACGTTTTTCGATTGCATCAATGTCTTCTTGCGTTAAAGAACGGTCTAAATCCACGTCATAATAGAAGCCATTTTCAATCGTTGGACCGATTGCCATTTTAACATCTGGGAATAATTGTTTGATTGCGTGGCCAAGCAAGTGTGCGCAAGAGTGACGGATAATTTCTAAACCGTCTTCATCTTTTGCTGTAATAATTTCAAGGTTGGCATCTTCATTGATGATGTCACACGCATCACGACGTTCACCGTTTACACGGCCAGCGATGGTTGCTTTGGCAAGACCGGCTCCGATATCTTGAGCCACTTCTAACACAGAAACTGGACGATCAAATTCACGTTTAGAACCGTCCGGTAAAGTAATAATAGGCATAATTTTTCCTTATACAGTGGTCGCCCATACGAAAGGCAACATGCAAATAATGATTAAAAACAAACCGCACTTTCATTCACTCCCACTATCGAGCAAACCAAGTGCGGCGGAGAATTTTAGCACTTTCCACCACACTTGTTAATATCTCGCTGAATTCTTTCCAATTAGTAAACAATGATTTTCCTTATAGCGACTTTATCTATTCAAAATTTCCGATAAAATGACCGCACTTTTGATAAATACAAATTAAAGGAAACTCTATGAACGTATTAGTATTAAAATCAAGCATCCTTGCAGCTAACTCTCAAAGCAATAAATTAGCCGATTACACCATTGAAAAATTAAAAGACCACAATATTGTGGTACGTGATTTAGCGGCGCAGCCCCTTCCCTATTTTGATGCAACGGCAGCAACTGCGGTACGTGGCGAACCTAAAACAGCAGAAGAAAATGCACTTTTAGCTTTATCTGATGAGTTAGTCGCTGAATTAAAGGCTGCGGATGTCATCGTCATTGGGGCGCCAATGTATAACTTAGGCATCCCAACACAACTTAAATCTTATTTTGATTTTATCGCTCGCCCTCGTGTGACTTTCCAATACACCGCAAATGGCCCTGAAGGTTTACTTCAAGGTAAAAAAGCGATTGTATTAGCAAGTTTTGGTGGCATGTATGATGAAAACAATAATGTGACAAATTACTTAAAAGCCATTTTAGGTTTTGTTGGCATTACCGATGTTCAATTTGCTTATGCAAAAGGTATCGGATTAGGTGCTGAAGCCATCGAAAAAGCACAACGTTCGGCAAGAAATAAAATTGATGAGATCGTTGCTTCTCTCTAATCACTGAATATCCTTCTTCTATTAAGCCATTTTGAGATATGCCTCGAAATGGCTTTTTTCTAATCAACTTCCTCTATTTTTGATATCTTTGGTTAAAAATTAAAAAAATATTGTAAAATCGCGCCAATTTTTTGATTATTTTCTTGACTTATGTGTCATGTACTAGTTTAATAGTGCAAAAGTTCAAAATACAGGATTGATTATGAAAAATACCCCTTTTATTGCGGTGACCTCTCAACCGGTTCCCTATCATGCCGACACCACCGCAATTTTTAATACGCTTTGCAAACAGAATTCAAATTCTCTTCTCCTCGACTCTGCCGAAATTGGTAGTAAAAACAGCTTACAGAGCCTTATTCTGATTAATGCTGCTGTTAAAATCACTTGTTTAGGCAATCAGGTGACCTTTAGAGCACTGAATGCGAACGGCAAACAAGTGTTAAACGAAATTCATCCTGTATTAAGCCAACTCGGTACTGTAAGTGCGGTCAATTTTGATAATGAATTTTCTGTACAATTTGCGCCGCTCGATAATCAATTAGATGAAGACAGTAAATTACAAGCTGCAACTATTTTTGATGGACTTCGTGTCATTTCTAACCATTATCAACATAGCAGCACACCCGTTTTTTTAGGTGGTTTATTTGCTTATGATTTGGTGGCAAATTTTATTCCAATGCAAGGTGTTGAATTAAAAGATGATGGCATTAACTGCCCTGATTACAGTTTCTATCTCGCAGAAAACTTAATCACCATCGATCATCAAACCCAACAAGCTACCTTAAAAAGTTTCTGTTTCAGTCAAGAAGAGCAAGTGGAAGTTGCTAAGACAGCACTTTCTATTGCACAAAAATTAAAAAATATTGATGGCGTACTTTCCATTAAAGCGGCAAGTGATGAGGTTAACACCAACTTTGAAGATCCTGAATTTATCGGCACTGTAAAAGCATTAAAACATCATATTAATATTGGTGATGTGTTCCAAATCGTGCCATCTCGCCGTTTTTCATTAGCTTGCCCGAATACTCTTGCAAGCTATGCACAATTAAAACTTAACAATCCAAGCCCTTATATGTTCTACATGAACGATGAGGATTTCATTTTATTTGGTGCATCACCAGAAAGTGCGTTGAAATATGCACCAGACAATCGCCAATTAGAAATTTACCCAATTGCAGGTTCTCGCCCGCGTGGGTTTGATGCCCATGGCAATATTGACCCTGAATTGGATGCGCGCTTGGAATTAGAATTACGTCTTGATCATAAAGAACAAGCTGAACATTTAATGTTGGTGGATTTAGCGCGTAATGATATTGCTCGCGTTTGCCAAAGCGGTACACGTAAAGTCGCCGAATTAATGCAAGTGGATCGCTATTCTCACATCATGCATTTGGTTTCTCGAGTGGTGGGTAAACTTCGTCCTGAACTTGATGCATTACATGCTTATCAAGCTTGCATGAATATGGGAACATTAACTGGTGCGCCTAAAATCAAAGCGATGCAGTTAATCTATCAATTTGAACAGCAAAAACGTCACAGCTACGGCGGTGCGGTCGGTTATCTCACCTCTGATGGTCGTTTTGATACCTGTATCGTGATTCGTTCTGCTTTTGTACAAAATGGCATTGCCCATATTCAAGCAGGTTGTGGTGAAGTGTTAGATTCTGATCCTCAAATGGAAGCGGATGAAACTCGCCATAAAGCGGCTGCAGTGCTTAAAGCAATCAAACAAATCAATACCCAAGCAAAATAAGGACGATAAATTATGGCTAATATTCTCTTTTTAGATAATTTTGATTCATTCACTTATAACTTAGTGGATCAATTCCGCGTGCTTGGGCATAACGTAAAAATTTATCGTAATGACACCAATTTAGAACAAGTGGTACAAGAGGCATTAAATACACCGGATACGATTCTTGCGCTCTCTCCGGGACCAGGTACTCCAGCAGAAGCAGGTATCTTGCTCCCGCTTATTGAACGTTTAAAAAATGATGTGCCAATTATCGGTATTTGCTTAGGCCATCAAGCGCTTATTCAAGCATTTGGTGGAGAGGTTGTACATGCAGGCGAAGTATTACATGGTAAAGTATCGCGCATTCAACATGATAACCAAGCCATGTTTAAAGATATTGCTAACCCAATGCCTGTGGCGCGTTATCACTCTTTAATGGGTAAAAACCTGCCTGAAGAATTTATTGTCAATGCCGATTACAATGGTATTGTGATGGCAATTCGTCATAAAACCCTGCCAATTTGTGCTTTCCAATTCCATCCGGAAAGTATTCTCACCGTGCAAGGTTCGAAATTATTACAACAATCTGTGGAATGGTTATTAAACAGAGATTAAGGAAGAAAAATGATTACCGTATATGGATTAAAAGAAGTGCTTGCGCCTCGTCGTCAAGATATTGCTGAAGTAATTTATAACTGTTTAAACCTTGGTTTAGACATTCCTCGCGGAAAGCATGCGATTCGTTTTTTATGTTTAGATAAAGAAGATTTTCTTTATCCTATCGATCGTAACGATGATTATACCGTTATTGAAATTAACCTGATGCAAGGTCGTATGGAAGGTACGAAAAAACGTTTAATCAAAATGCTCTTCAGCGAACTGGAATACAAAATTGGGATTAAATCTCACAACGTTGAAATTACGATTAAAGAACAACCAGCGCATTGTTGGGGTTTCCGTGGTATGACTGGCGATGAAGCACGCGATTTAGATTACGATATTTACGTATAAGGGACGAGATTATGCAAACGGCTCAATTATTAGAACAACTTTACAACGGAAAAACACTTAATAAAGAAGAAAGTGCGGTCATTTTTAATGCCATTATGCAAGGCGAACTCAATAACGAACAAATCGCTGCCATGCTGATTGCGTTAAAAGTACGTGGCGCCACTATCGATGAATTAAGTGGTGCGGTATCTGCGTCTTTACAAAATGCCAAATCATTCCCTCGTCCTGATTACCCTTTTGCGGATATTGTGGGTACTGGCGGTGATGGTCAAAACACGATTAATATTTCTACTGCTAGCGCCATTGTTGCAGCCTCTATGGGTGCAAAAGTAGCAAAACACGGTAACCGCAGTGTATCAAGCAAATCAGGTGCCAGTGATGTATTAACCGCACTCGGTGTGAATGTCAACGTCACACCAGAGCAAGCTCGTCAAGCGCTTGATGATATCGGAGTATGTTTCTTATTTGCTCAACAATATCACAGCGGTTTTAAACATGTTGCCCCTGTTCGCGCGGCATTAAAAACGCGTACGCTTTTTAATATTTTAGGTCCATTAATTAACCCTGCTCGCCCAACTTATCATTTGCTTGGCGTGTATGCACCTGAATTAGTGAAAACCTATGCTGAAACCGCTGTCGCATTAGGTCATCAACATACTTTTGTCGTTCATGGTGCCGGTCTTGATGAAGTCGCCGTACACGGTGAAACGCAAGTGGCTGAAATTAAAAATGGCAAAATTGACTACTTCACCTTAACACCGGAAGATTTTGGTTTAAAAACACAATCTTTAGAAAGTTTACGTGGTGGCGAACCACAAGAAAATGCTCAATATCTGACCGCACTTTTACAAGGTAAAGGAAAAGCGGAACATGCTAATGCGGTAGCGGCGAATGTGGCATTATTGCTGAAATTATTTGGTCATGATGACTTAAAACAAAATGTTCAAAATGTGTTAGCTCACCTTGCATCAGGCAAAGCGTTTGATACATTACAACATTTGACAAAATATTAAGATAAAGGCTGATTTGATACGCCGCAATAAAGCCCCAATAAATAAGAAGAAAATTTATGATCACGCAAGATTTCACCAAACCAATTGACTCTGCTACGGTGCTACAAAAAATCGTCTTAGACAAAGCGCAATGGGTTAAAGCAAAGGAAGCCGAATTTCCGCTTTCACAATTTAAAGAAAACATTCAAAAATCTGACCGCTCTTTTTATGATGCGTTGGCTAAAGGCACCCATCAAAAGCCCGCTTATATTTTGGAATGTAAGAAAGCTTCTCCTTCTAAAGGATTAATTCGTGGTGAATTTAATTTAGATGAAATCGCCAATGTGTATAAACATTATGCGTCAACTGTTTCTGTGCTAACGGATGAGAAATACTTCCAAGGTAAATTTGACTATTTGCCGCAAGTACGTGACGTTGTCTCACAACCTGTATTGTGCAAGGATTTTATGATTAGCGAATATCAGGTGTATCTTGCGCGCTATTATCAAGCTGATGCTATTTTATTGATGCTTTCGGTAGTAAATGATGAAACCTATCGCGTATTGGCTGATCTGGCACATTCTCTCGGCATGGGCGTATTGACGGAAACCAGCAACGAAGAAGAGTTTGAGCGTGCTCTTGCTCTAGGTGCAAAAATTATCGGAGTCAACAATCGTAATCTTCACGATCTCACCGTTGATTTAAACCGCGTGGTAGAACTCACACAAAAATATGCCGATCGCATTCCTACTGATGCACGTATTATCAGCGAATCAGGGATTTATAATCACAGCCAAATTCGTGATTTGCAAAAGGTGGCACATGGCTTTTTAATCGGCAGCAGCCTAATGGGTAGTGCAGATTTAAACAATGCTGTGCGTGAGGTGATTTTTGGCGAAAATAAAGTATGCGGTTTAACTCGCACGCAAGATGTCAAAGAGGTTTACGTAAACGGGGCATTATACGGCGGCTTAATTTTCGTCGAACATTCAAAACGCTGTGTGAGTCTACGCCAAGCCCAAGAATTAGTGACAGCATCACCACTTCGTTTTGTGGGCGTGTTCCAGAATCAAGAAATTGATTTTATTGTAAAAATTGCTAAACAATTGCAGCTTTATGCCGTTCAGCTACACGGTTCAGAAACCGCTGAATTTATTACCGCACTTCGTCACCAACTACCTGAAGAAATACAAATTTGGAAAGCCATTTCGGTGAATACTGAAGCACAAAGTGCGGTTGATTTTACTGATGATTTAAATATCACTCGCTATATTTTTGACAGTCAATCCGCTAATCAACAAGGTGGCACAGGAAAAACCTTTAATTGGTCAGTCATTCCTGAAAACTTAAAGCACAAAATTATTTTGGCTGGTGGCATTTCACCTGACAATATTGAACAAGCCATTAAGCAAGGTTGCTTAGGGGTGGATCTTAATTCTGGTGTAGAAACTACTGCAGGCGTGAAAGATAGCGAAAAAGTGCGGTCAGTTTTTAAGACGATTTTGTCAAATTAATCTGATTGCTAAGGGGAAGCATTATGCAAAGAACAGCGTTAGTAACCGGCGCAACTGCCGGATTTGGTGCAGCAATTTGTCGCACACTTATTGAAAATGGCTATCGTGTAATTGGCACAGGACGCCGCGTAGCTCGTTTAGAACAATTACAACAAGAATTAGGTGAAAACTTCCATTTTCTTGCCTTTGATATTTCAGATCGCCAGGCAACAGAAGATGCTTTCCATTCCCTTCCCGCTAATTGGCAATCCATTGATTTATTGGTGAATAATGCAGGTTTAGGATTAGGCTTAGAAAGTGCAGATAAAGCGAGTTTAGACGATTGGATGCAAATGATTGATACCAATATAAAAGGGCTCGTCACCATCACTCGTCTTGTATTGCCACAAATGGTTGAACGCAATTCAGGTCATGTTATTAATTTAGGCTCAATTGCAGGTACTTATCCTTATCCAGGTGGCAATGTATACGGTGGCACTAAAGCTTTTATTAAACAATTTAGTTTAAATCTTCGAGCCGATCTTGCTGGTACACAAATTCGCGTTTCCAATGTTGAACCCGGTCTTTGTGGTGGAACTGAATTTTCTAATATCCGCTTTAAAGGTGATGATGCCCGAGCTAAAAAACTCTATGAAAATGTGGAATATGTCAGTCCACAAGATATTGCTAATATTGTTTTATGGCTCAATCAACAACCAAAACATGTCAATATTAATCGCATTGAAGTGATGCCTACTGCACAAACCTTTGCACCACTTAATGTCTCAAGAATTCAAAAATAACAAGGAAATATTATGTCAGAGACCCTTTTAAATCCTTATTTCGGTGAATTTGGCGGAATGTATGTACCGGAAATTCTTGTACCGGTACTACAACAGCTAGAAAAAGCCTTTGTTGAAGCAAAAGACGATCCTGAATTCCAACGTGAATTTCAAGATTTACTTAAAAATTATGCGGGCAGACCAACCGCACTTACCCTTTGCCGTAATTTAACCAAAGGGACAAAAGCAAAAATTTATTTAAAACGTGAAGATTTACTTCACGGTGGTGCCCATAAAACCAACCAAGTGTTAGGTCAAATTTTATTAGCAAAACGCATGGGTAAAACGCGTATTATCGCCGAAACCGGTGCGGGCCAACATGGCGTGGCAACCGCCCTTGCTTGTGCAATGTTAGATATGCCTTGTCGTGTTTATATGGGTGCAAAAGACGTAGAACGTCAATCACCAAATGTATTCCGTATGCGTTTAATGGGTGCCGAAGTGATTCCTGTACAAAAAGGCTCTTGCTCATTAAAAGATGCGTGCTGTGAAGCCATGCGTGATTGGTCAGCCAACTATGAAAACACCCATTATTTATTGGGAACAGCGGCAGGCCCTCATCCATTCCCAACCATTGTACGTGAATTCCAAAAAATGATTGGTGAAGAAACCAAACGTCAAATCTTAGAAAAAGAAGGTCGCTTACCGGATGCTGTCATTGCAGCAGTTGGTGGTGGTTCGAATGCGATTGGTATGTTTACTGATTTTATTGATGAAAAAGGTGTACGCTTAATTGGTGTGGAACCTGCAGGTCATGGCATCGAAAGTGGTGAACATGGTGCACCATTAGGCCATGCAAAAGTGGGTATTTATTTTGGTATGAAATCACCTTTAATGCAAACTGAAGATGGCCAAGTGGAAGAATCCTACTCTATTTCTGCTGGATTAGACTTCCCTTCTGTAGGCCCTCAACATGCTTACTTGCAAAGTATTGGTCGTGCTGAATACCCAAGTATTACAGATGATGAAGCGTTAAACGCTTTCCAAGAATTAGCAAAACATGAAGGAATTATTCCTGCATTGGAAAGTTCTCATGCATTAGCACATGCACTAAAAATGATTCATCAAGAACCGAATAAAGAACAAATTTTAGTGGTGAATCTCTCTGGTCGTGGTGATAAAGATATTTTCACCGTTGATAAAGTTTTAAAAGAAAAAGGAATGCTATAATGAGCCGTTTTGAAACTAAATTTGCAGAACTTGCAGCGAAAAAAGAAGGGGCTTTTGTACCTTTCGTGACATTATGCGATCCAACATTTGATCGCTCTTTTGAGATTATTTGCACTTTAGTCGAAAATGGTGCAGATGCGTTGGAATTAGGCTTCCCATTTTCGGATCCTCTATTAGACGGTCCCGTTATCCAGGCAGCTAATAACCGTGCGCTCAATGCGGGTCATAGCACTGAAGACAGCTTTAAACTACTCGCTAAAGTGCGGTCTACATATCCAGAGATTCCGATTAGTTTACTTCTTTGTGCGAATTTGATTTTTGCAAAAGGCTTAGATAATTTCTATCAACGTTGTGCAGAAGTAGGCGTAGATGCGGTTTTAGTGGCGGATATTCCACTATTGGCAAAAGAAGACTATGTTCAAGCTGCTAAAAAGCATGGCATTCAACCTGTCTTTATTTGTCCACCAAATGCTGATGCAAAAACCGTTCAAGGCGTTGCTGAAAACAGCGAAGGCTATACCTATTTAGTTTCTCGTGCAGGTGTAACAAGTGCGGAAAACCAAGCTCATGCCGCAAACTTAGACACACTTGTAGAACAACTTAAAGCCCACAAAGCACCACCAATTCTACAAGGTTTTGGTATTGCTCAACCTGCTCAAGTGAAAGAAGCCCTTCAACTGGGGGCAGCAGGTGCAATTTCAGGTTCTGCAACAGTAAAAATTATTGAGCGAAACTTAGACAATCAGGCTCAATGCTTGTCTGAACTCGCCGAGTTTGTTCGCAATATGAAAGCAGCAACCAAATCATAAATAAAAAAAGTGCGGTTAAAATTAACCGCACTTTTATTTTTCTTTCATTAATCTACAATTCGTAAATGAGATGCTGATTTCTGTGGTTTCTTTTCAGTTTTAGGCTTATCTACCGCTTCTGCAAAACTTAATGGCTGTTCTGATGTTGGCTCACGATTTAATTCATCGTAAATGTCTTCTGGCTCAAACATCACGCCATCACCATTTTCACGTGCATAAATAGCTAAAGCTGCACCCATCGGAATATATAATTCACGAGCCACACCTTGGAAACGTGCATTAAACTGAATAAAATCATTGGTTAATTGCAAATTCCCAGTTGCTCCCGCAGAAAGATTTAAGACGATTTGCCCATCTTTCACATATTCCACCGGCACATTGGTACCATAATAATTCGCATCCACCACTAAATATGGGGTGAAATCATTATCCACTAGCCAATCATAATAGGCTCTTAGTAAATAAGGGCGTTTTGGAGAAGGTGTGTGGGTCATTATTTATCATCCATTAAATTTTTAGGCGCAGCTTCACCCACTGATTGTAAGAAGGAATCACGGCTAAATACACGATCCATATAGCCTTTGATTGCTTTGCTTCCTGTACCGCTAAATTCAACACCCATATTACGTAGTTTCCATAATAATGGGGCAACATAGCAATCAACTAAACCAAACTCTTCACTCATAAAATAAGGGGTTTGTTGGAAGATGACGGATACCGCTAACAACTCTTCTTTTAACTGTTTTAACGCTTCTTCACGTTCAACTTCTGTGCCTTTTTCAGCAATCTCTAATGTTGGGTACCAATCTTGTTCAATACGTAACATTAAAAGACGGCTTTTCGCACGAGAAACGGGATAAACTGGCATAAGTGGAGGGTGTGGAAAACGCTCATCAAGATATTCCATAATAATGCGTGAGCTGAATAATACTAAATCACGATCCACCAATGTTGGTAATGTGCCGTAAGGATTTAATTCCATTAAATCTTCTGATAATGCTTGCAGATCAACTTCTTCGTTTTCGTAAGCGACACCTTTTTCAGCTAAAACAATTTTTACCTGATGGCAGTAAATGTCATTTTTATTTGAAAAAAGAGTCATTACTGAACGTTTACTTGATGCATTGGACATTTATTCCTCCGAAGATCCAAACTAACTTATATACTTCTACTAAAAATGGGCGATTATTTTAACATAACCGGCAAGTAAATTGCTAATAATTTCTTATTTTTACTTTAAAATCAAATAATTACAAACGCATGATGAAAAATCAAAGAACGGTAATTTTTAATTAATTTGTTTTTTACTGACATAAAAAAAGCAGAGATTGCTCTCTGCTTTCTTGAAACGATAATAAAAAATTAACGTTTGGAGTATTGTGGACGACGACGTGCTTTGTGTAAACCAACTTTTTTACGTTCAACGCGACGTGCGTCACGAGTAACGAAGCCAGCTGCACGAAGAGCAGGACGTAAAGTCTCATCATATTCCATTAATGCACGAGTGATACCGTGACGGATTGCACCCGCTTGACCAGAAATACCACCACCTTTAACAGTGATGTATAGGTCTAATTTATCAGTTAATTCCACTAATTCTAACGGTTGACGTACGATCATACGAGCTGTTTCGCGACCGAAATATACGTCTAATTCACGTTGGTTGATAGTGATTTTACCACTGCCCGGTTTGATAAATACACGAGCTGAAGAGCTTTTGCGGCGACCAGTGCCGTAGTTTTGATTCTCTGCCATTTCCTAAACCTCGTGATTAAATGTCTAATACTTGTGGTTGTTGTGCTGCGTGTTGGTGTTCTGCACCCGCATACACTTTTAATTTACGGAACATTGCACGGCCTAATGGACCTTTTGGCAACATACCTTTAACCGCAATTTCAATCACCGCTTCAGGACGGCGAGCGATCATTTCTTTGAAAGTCGCTTGTTTGATACCACCTACATAGCCAGTGTGCCAGTAGTAAAGTTTATCTGTTTCTTTACGACCAGTTACTGCCACTTTGTCTGCGTTGATAACGATGATGTAATCACCAGTATCTACGTGTGGAGTGTACTCAGCCTTGTGTTTACCACGAAGACGGCGTGCTAATTCAGTAGCTAAACGACCTAAAGTTTTACCTGTCGCATCTACCACATACCAGTCACGTTTTACTGTTTCCGGTTTTGCTACAAAAGTTTTCATTAATTAATTACCAAAATATAAGTTTGATACCCAGTGTTCCATATTGTTTGAAACACAACCATTAATCTTAATCTCCACCCCTTCGAGTGTGATCTCGATAAAATAATGCACGGTGGGAATCCGTGCATTTACAGGGTCGGCGTATTATACCTATTTTTAGAAAAAATGCTAACTTTTTGTGCAAATAAATTGATTTTCTTTTAAAATACAACGCGTAACAAATAATCATTAATTTCATTCATCATTTTGATGAAATCATTGAAATTGACGCATATTAGTTCTTATCTTATGATAAGTGCATTCTAATAAAAAACGTAAGAAGGCATGCTATGAGCTACGCAAACGAAATTAACACCTTAAATCAACATCTTGCTGATACTAACAAAAAAATTAATGTCTCCTTTGAGTTCTTTCCGCCTAAAAATGAAAAAATGGAAAGCATGCTTTGGGATTCCATCCATCGCTTAAAAGTATTAAATCCTAAATTTGTTTCCGTCACTTATGGCGCAAACTCAGGCGAACGTGATCGCACACATAGCATCGTGAAAGCCATTAAAGCAGAAACAGGTATAGAAGCTGCACCACATTTAACCGGTATTGATGCAACACCTGAAGAATTAAAAGAAATTGCAAAAGATTATTGGGATAGCGGTATTCGTCGCATTGTGGCATTACGCGGTGATGAGCCAAAAGGCTATGCGAAAAAACCTTTTTATGCGGCTGATTTAGTTGAACTACTCCGCTCCGTAGCGGATTTTGATATCTCAGTTGCAGCATACCCAGAGGTTCATCCTGAAGCAAAATCAGCACAAGCAGATTTAATCAATTTGAAACGTAAAATTGACGCAGGTGCTAATCATGTCATTACTCAATTCTTCTTTGATATTGACAGTTATCTTCGCTTCCGTGATCGCTGTGCATCCATTGGTATTGAGGCTGAAATCGTTCCAGGTATTCTCCCTGTTACTAATTTTAAACAACTGCAAAAAATGGCATCATTTACGAATGTAAAAATTCCGGCATGGTTGGCTAAAGCGTATGAAGGATTAGATGATGATCCAACGACTCGCAATCTCGTCGCGGCGAGTGTGGCAATGGATATGGTAAAAATCCTTTCTCGCGAAGGTGTGAATGACTTCCACTTCTACACGTTAAATCGTAGCGAACTCACGTATGCGATTTGTCATACATTAGGTATTCGCCCTACAGCAAATCCATAAAAGAAAAGTGCGGTTAAAATTAACCGCACTTTTTTCTTTTCACTATACTCGTCTAACTTGCCAAAAAGCTTTTTTCCAATAAGGGCTGTTCATCGAAGAGTAAATCACGCCACCTTTGGTTGAAGCATGTAAAAACTTATCTTCTTTCACATAAATTCCAACATGATAGCCATTTGGTCCTCGTCCCGTTTTAAAGAAAATTAAATCGCCAGTTTGGATATCTTCTTTGCGAACAAGTTTTCCGTAACCAGCTTGATCTTTCGTCGTTCGAGGAAGATTGATATTAAAACGATCAAGAAAGGTCTTTTGCACAAAACCAGAACAATCAATACCATCGCGAGACTGTCCACCTAAAATATAAGGTGTACCCGCCCATTCATATTGTTGTTCACTTAACATGGCAATGGCTATAATCGGATCACCAATCTGACCTTTATAGTTCATCGCATACTCTTCACGAACACCACTTGAACAAGCAAAAAGCAAAAAACTTCCTGCGACTAAAAAAGCACATTTAATCTTATTCATGTTCCATCCTGACAAAAGTGCGGTCAAAAACGACCGCACTTTTCCTACTATTGTTTTGGCTTAGTATTTTCCACGCGAGCACGTAATTTTTGCCCTGGCTTGAATGCCACTACGCGGCGTGCGGAAACGGGAATACTTTCACCTGTTTTGGGATTACGCCCTGGACGGGAAGCTTTATTACGAAGTTCAAAATTACCAAAACCTGATAATTTCACTTCACCACCAGATTCTAACGATAAACGAATTTCCTCAAAAAAGTCTTCCACTAATGCTTTAGCTTCAGCTTTTTGTAATTGATACTTATCTAATAAGTATTCAGTAATATCAATTTTTGTAATCGTTGCCATGTTAGTCTCCTGTTTAGTCTCTAAGCTCCGCATTAAAGCGTTGTTTAACTTCGTTTAATACAGCAGAGATTACCGCATTAATCTCATCATCTTCAAGCGTTTTTTCATTATCTTGAATAGTTAAACTGATTGCTAAGCTCTTATGTCCGCTAGCAACGCCAATGCCTTGATACACGTCGAATAAATTGACTTGTGTTAATTTTTCTCCGCCGGCTTGTTTACATGCATCGATGATATCGCCTGCTGGTACATTATCTGCAACAACTAAAGCTAAGTCACGACGGTTTGCTGGGAATTTTGAAATCTCTTTGGCTTGAACCACACGACGATTTGCAATGGCATCCCATAAAATTTCAAAAACAACCGCTTTGCCATTTAATCCTAGTTTTTGAGCGATAAGTGGATGAATAGTTCCAATAAAACCAATTTCTTTTCCATCTAATTCAATTGCAGCAGATTGACCTGGGTGCAATGCACTGTATGCTTTTGCCACAAATTTAACACGGCTACCCACTTCGGTGAGAGAAAGAATGCTTTCTAAATCACCTTTAAGATCAAAGAAATCTACATTTTCTGCTTTACCTGTCCAACATTCTGATTTTGCTGTACCGGTAATCACACCTGCAAGAACAAATTCTTGGCGTACACCAAATTCAGCATTAGCATCAGGAACAAAACGTAAACCTGTTTCAAATAAACGCACGCGATTTTGCTGGCGATTTTGGTTGTATAACACTGCACCAAGCAATCCACTTAACAATGAAATGCGCATTGCTGACATTTCAACTGAAATTGGGTTTGGCAATACAAGCGCTTCAATTTCTGGATGAAGTAAAGTCTGTACTTTTGGATCAACGAAGCTATAAGTAATTGCTTCTTGATAATCTGCATCCACAAGTGCGGTCTTAATTCGGCTTAATTCTAAATCAGCTTCTTTATGCTCACGCATACGAAGATGCGCTAATGGTGCATTATTTGGAATGCTGTTATAACCATAAATACGGGCTACTTCTTCAATTAAATCTTCTTCGATTTCAATATCAAAACGCCAGCTTGCAGAAGTAACAGTCCAAACGTCATTAGCATATTTCACTGCAAAACCTAAACGTTCAAAAATCTCGGTCACGGTTTCAGTTTCGATATGATGACCTAATAAGCTATCTAATTTTTCGCGACGTAAAGTCACTTCATTGACTTTTGGTAAATATTGCTCGCTCACGACCTCACAAATTTCACCTGCTTCCCCACCACAAATTTCAAGTAACAATGCTGTTGCACGTTCCATTGCGTGACGTTGTAGCGTAAAATCAACACCTCGTTCAAAGCGATGTGAAGAATCTGTGTGTAAACCATATTGTCTTGCACGTCCCGCAATCGCTAATGGTGCGAAGAATGCTGCTTCTAAAATCACATCTTTTGTTGTTTCAGCATCAACACCACTTGCTTGCCCCCCAAAGATACCCGCCATTGCTAATGGACCTGTTTGATCTGCAATCACTAAAGTATTCGGTTGTAATTTTGCGGTTGTACTATCTAATAAAACAAGCTCTTCGCCGTTATTGGCTAAACGAACTTGAACAGGTTGAGCTACTTTTGATGCATCAAAAGCATGCATTGGTTGACCTAATTCAAGTAAAACATAGTTGGTAATATCCACAATCGGATCGATAGAACGAATACCACAACGACGTAATTTTTCTTGTAACCAAATTGGGGATTGCGCTTTAACATTCACATTTTTCACCACGCGCAATAAATAACGTGGACATGCTTCTGGCGCGTTTAATTCAATTTGAACTTTATCTGAAATCGTTGCAGGTACGGCATCAAAGTGCGGTTGATTAACAACTTGTTTATTAACCACACCAACTTCACGCGCAACACCTGCAATGCTTAAACAATCTGCACGGTTTGGCGTTAAACTAATTTCAATGGCTTTATCATCTAAATCTAAATATTCACGTAGATTTGTGCCTACTGGTGCATCTAACGGTAATTCAATAATACCATCTGCATCCACATCAATGCCTAATTCAGAGAATGAGCAAAGCATCCCTTCTGAAGGTTGTCCACGTAATTTAGTCTTCTTAATCTTAAAATCACCGGGTAATACGGCGCCTTCAGTTGCACATGCTACTTTTAAACCTTGACGGCAATTTGGTGCACCACAAACGATATCTAATAAGCGATCGCCACCAACATTTACTTTAGTGACACGTAATTTGTCTGCATCTGGGTGTTGCGCACATTCAACAACTTCACCCACAACAACACCTGTAAAGTCGCCAGCTACTTTTTCAACACCATCAACTTCTAAACCAAGCATCGTGATTTGATCACATAACTGCTCTGTTGAAATTGATGGATTAACCCATTCTCTCACCCAATTTTCGCTAAATTTCATTATCTCTGTATCCTTTATTGATGAACGTGTTACGTTCTAAATTAATCATTATCGTGAATTTAACCCAACGGTTAATTACTTAAATTGTTTTAAAAAACGTAAGTCGTTTTCAAAGAATGAACGTAAATCTGTGACGTTGTAGCGTAACATGGTTAAACGCTCAACCCCCATTCCTACTGCAAAGCCAGAATATTCATTTGGATCAATACCTACGTTACGTAACACATTAGGATGCACCATACCACAACCTAATACTTCTAACCATTTACCATTTTTGCCCATTACATCAACTTCAGCAGAAGGCTCGGTAAATGGGAAATAGGATGGACGGAAACGAACTTGTAAATCTTCTTCAAAAAATGCACGTAAGAAATCGTGTAATAAGCCTTTTAACTCGGTGAAGTTTGCTTTTTTATCTACATAAAGCAATTCAATTTGATGGAACATCGGTGTGTGTGTTTGATCATAGTCGTTACGATATACACGACCTGGCGCCATAATACGAATAGGCGGCTGCATTTTTTCCATGGTACGAATTTGCACACCTGAGGTTTGTGTACGAAGTAATAATTCAGGATTAAACCAGAATGTATCGTGATCAGCACGTGCTGGGTGATGTTTAGGGATATTTAATGCATCAAAATTGTAATAATCACTTTCGATTTCGGGACCAGTTTCCACAGAAAAACCTAACTCTGAAAAGAATTTTGTTACGCGATTGATGGTAATGGTCACTGGGTGTAAACCACCCGTTTCTGTTTTACGACCTGGAAGGCTCACATCAATACGTTCTTTTTCTAATTTCGCATTGAGTTCTGCTTGCTCCCACTCTGCTTTTTTAGCATTTAAAAAATCTAATGCCGCTTGTTTTGCCTCATTGATTTTTGCGCCCATTGCGGGACGCTCTTCCGCTGCAACATTACGCAATTCTTGCATAAGTTGGGTGAAATGCCCTTTTTTACCAAAATATTCCACACGAATTTCATCTAATGTGGTTAAACTTTTATTTTCGATTTGTTCAATCGCCGATTTTGCTTTCTCAACAAGATCTTTCAGATGTTGCATAGTTTCCCCTGATTATCTTTTCTAACTAAAAATACGTCTAATGATAATACTAACTCATTAAAAAATCACGCGTTTATTGGTGAATTGATGTTTCAGATGAAAAATGACAAAGATTTTTGCTATTTTTTGAGATATATCACAGTAATTTTTAACATTTTGGATAGAATGAAGAAGAATCGACCATGTCTAGGAGGCGTATTATGTGGAAATCAATTTCTCAAGTCTTAGCTGATCAATTTGGTGCTTACTATAACATCAAAGAAAAAAACAAAGTACCGAGTGGCGAAGTAAATGAAACTTGGCTTATTACGGATGGAATCCAACCTGTCTTTGTTAAAGTGAATGAACGGTCTTATCGTTCAATGTTTCGTGCTGAGGCTGATCAATTAAACCTACTAGACAAAACTAATACAATCAAACTTCCACAAGTGTATGGCGTAGGCTGTTCTCAAAACCATAGTTTCCTATTATTAGAAGCGCTTCCTATTACTCAACAAACTAATGCAACACCACATTTTGCTGAAGAATTAGCTAAACTCCATCAAATATCTGGCACTAAAAACTATGGATTAGATTTTGATACTTGGCTTGGACCTGAGTATCAACCGAATAAATGGAATGGAAGTTGGGCAAAATTTTTTGCAGAACAACGTATTGGATGGCAATTACAACTTTGCAAAGATAAAGGTTTAGACTTTGGCGACATTGATTTAATTATTGAAAAGGTAAAACACAAACTTTCAAAACATAATCCTAAACCTTCTTTGTTACATGGTAACTTATGGGTTGAGAATACGGCTATCGTAGGTAATCAAACCTTTACTTATGATCCTGCTTGCTACTGGGGGGATAGAGAATGTGATTTAGCATTCAGTGAGCTCTTCCAACCATTCTCAGCTGAATTCTATGAAATTTATGAGCGCACTTTCCCGCTTGATAAAGACGGTTTTGAAGAAAGAAAACACCTTTATCAGCTCTATTATTTACTAAATTTCAGCCATCGTTTTAATGGAAGTTATATCAACTTAACCACTAAATTGATTGAAGAACTTTTACTTGAATAATTTTCTTAAACATCAGATAAAAAAAGAGCGTAATTTTCATTACGCTCTTTCTATCTTCTCTATCTATTATTTTTGATAAAGAGGTGCTGGACCTTGAGTTCCACCGTTAACTTGACCACCTTCTTGTAATTTTAATACAGAACCAGAAGCAGTGATTTCTACACGACGGTTTGGACGTAAACAGTCTTTCTCAGCTTTACTTGCGTGTTTGTAACCGTCACAAGCTTTAACTTGTGGTACTTTACCGTAACCAACAGCTGTAATTTCAGATGTTACGCCATCTTGAATTAAACGAGCTTTAACACGGTTTGCACGACGTTGAGAAAGATCTAAGTTGTAAGCATCAGAACCTAAACGGTCAGTATAACCTGCAACTTTAACTTCTTTAGCACCAGTTTCTTTTAATTGTGCTGCAACGTTATCAACAACTTCTTTACCACGTGGAGTTAAAGTATCTTTATCGAAGTCGAATAAGAAGTCACCACTTAAAGTAAATGCTGAGTTTCCGTTACAACCGTTTGGATACCAGAAGAAGCTTTGAGCATTATGGTTTTTGTCAAATAAAATTTTGTATTGACAAATTTTGTGAACACCATTCTCACGATAGTTGAACGCATAATCCCACTCTTCAACACCGTATAAACCTTCAGAGAAGTGTGGACGACCGATTAGGTTATATAATTGGTCTTTGTTCATACCACGTTCGATCATACGAACGTTATCCCAGTTTGGCCATGAACCAAATTGGCTACCATCATGGTTGAAACCAGCTTTATCAATCTTAGGCCATACGAGTTGTGGTACTTGTTGACCATCAACTTCTTTATATTCTGGAGTACCAGCTTCTGTAACTTTGCTTAAGTTACCACAAGCAGCAACTGTCGCTACTGCTACTGCAGATAATAAAATACGAGATAATTTCATTTCTTTACCTTTTTACTGTTAAGGTGCAATCCTTGCAAGAAGAACCTACACAACTAAACTTTATAAATTTTACAAATAAAACTATAAAAAGTTTCATGGCGTATGGTAGTCATAATTCTTTAACTTGTAAATAAAAAAACATTAAAAAATGATTTTTTATGGAACTTTTTTGTAAAGTTGTGTAAAGAGTTGTCAAATAAGTAAATTTTTTTCTTATTGAATAAAATTCTGTCCATTTTTTGTTAAATTTCGATGGATAATACCCTCAATACTTTCTTCTGCCTGTTTACCTATTTTTTGTAAAAGTGGCTTTTTCACTTTGTATTTCACTGAGAGTACTGACTTATCTTTCATCTTTTCAAGAATAATATCATCACTGGTTGCTAACTCATCAACTAGCTGAAGCTCTAGCGCTTGCTGACCGAACCAATGCTCACCAGTTGCGACTTTATCCACATCTAAGTGCGGTCGATTTTGAGCTACAAATTGCTTAAATAATTGATGGGTTTCTTCAAGTTCGGCTTGGAATTTCTGTTTTCCTTTTTCAGTATTTTCACCTAATACTGTAACGGTGCGTTTAAATTCTCCGGCTGTCATCACATCAACATCGACATCATGTTTTTTTAATAAACGATGAATATTAGGGATTTGTGCAACCACACCAATAGAACCGATAATCGCAAAAGGCGCAGAAACAATCTTATCTGCCACACAAGCCATCATGTATCCACCACTTGCAGCGACCTTATCTACTGCAACCGTTAATTTAATCCCTTTTTGTTTTAAGCGAGCTAACTGTGAAGCAGCTAAGCCATAACCATGAACAACACCACCAGGGCTTTCTAAACGTAATAAGACTTCATCATCGGCTTTTGCCACATTAATAATTGCCGAAATTTCCTCACGAAGTGCGGTTGTTTCTGATGCAGAAATATCACCCTTAAAATCGAGCACGTAAACACAAGGTTTAGGCGTTTCTTTCTCACCATTTTTTAATTTCGCTTTTAACGCCTTTGCTTCTTGTTTTTTCGCTTTTTTCTCCGCTTTTTCTGCTTGTTTAAGTTCTTCTTCTGAAAGCTGGAAATCACGTAAATGCTTTACTGTTTCCTTAAATTCTTCTGAAAGATCTGTCACGACCAACTCACCATGATGTGTTGCATTACGCTGTTTTGCCGAAATAATCATTGCTACAATCGCGACAATCACAAGTAAAATCGTTAAAATCTCCAAAATAAAAATGCCATAGCCGGTCAAAATATCGGACCACATAGTTTTCTCCTAAAATAAAGTGAAGGCATTATTTTACTGTGCAAGCCTGATTTACACTAACTTTTTATGGAAAATTTTGCGATTTAAGGTAAACTAACGCAGTTTTATTGCCTAATTTATAATGAATTACAGAGGTTTATATGTCTAAAGTTGCATCCATTGTTGATGTGTTACAAGGTAAAATCGCTATTGGCGAAAAAGTTACCGTACGCGGCTGGGTTCGTACCCGTCGAGATTCTAAAGCTGGCCTTTCTTTCCTCGCTGTTTATGACGGCTCTTGCTTTGATCCTATTCAAGTCATCGTCAATAACGATATTGAAAATTATGAAAGTGAAGTATTACGCTTAACAACGGGTTGCTCTGTGATCGTAACAGGCACCATTGTTGAGTCACCTGCTGAAGGTCAAGCTGTTGAACTTCAAGCTGAAAAAGTAGAAGTGACAGGGTTTGTAGAAGATCCTGATACTTATCCAATGGCAGCAAAACGTCACTCAATTGAGTACTTACGTGAAGTGGCTCACTTACGTCCACGTACCAATATTATCGGTGCCGTGGCGCGTGTTCGTCACTGCTTAGCTCAAGCTATTCATCGTTTCTTCCATGAACAAGGTTTCTATTGGGTCGCTACCCCATTAATTACCGCTTCAGACACTGAAGGTGCGGGTGAAATGTTCCGTGTTTCAACCCTTGATTTAGAAAACCTTCCTCGTGGTGAAGATGGTAAAGTTGATTTCAGCCAAGACTTCTTCGGGAAAGAATCATTTTTAACGGTTTCAGGCCAATTAAACGGTGAAACTTATGCTTGCGCATTAAGCAAAATCTATACTTTTGGTCCAACATTCCGTGCTGAAAATTCAAATACAACTCGTCATCTTGCTGAGTTCTGGATGGTTGAACCTGAAGTTGCATTCGCAACGCTTGCTGACAATGCTAAATTAGCAGAAGACATGCTGAAATACGTATTCCGAGCCGTACTTGCTGAGCGCAAAGATGACTTAAAATTCTTTGAAAAACACGTAGATAAAGATGTGATTACTCGTTTAGAAAATTTTGTAAATTCTGATTTTGCTCAAATCGACTATACCGATGCGATCGATGTTTTATTAAAATCAGGTAAGAAATTTGAATTCCCTGTTTCTTGGGGTATCGATTTATCTTCTGAACATGAGCGTTTCTTAGCAGAAGAATATTTCAAATCACCTGTCGTCGTAAAAAACTATCCAAAAGATATCAAAGCCTTCTATATGCGTTTAAATGACGATGGTAAAACTGTGGCCGCAATGGATGTTCTCGCTCCAGGAATTGGTGAAATCATCGGTGGTTCTCAACGTGAAGAACGTTTAGACGTATTAGATAAACGTATGGAAGAAATGGGCTTAAATCCTGAAGATTACTGGTGGTATCGCGATCTTCGTAAATATGGTACTGTACCACATTCAGGTTTCGGTCTTGGCTTTGAACGCTTAATCGTTTATGTAACCGGCGTACAAAATATTCGCGATGTGATTCCATTCCCTCGTGCACCAAGAAATGCAAATTTCTAAAAATATTGTTTAATATTGACCGCACTTTCTTTAAGTGCGGTCATCATTTTAGGTGATAAATTTATCCCCTATTTCATTTATTGTGTTTGAATCAATCTTTCGAATACATCATATTAAGGAAAGTAGAAATGGACAAAATTAAACAACTCTTTGCTAACAACTACAGTTGGGCGCAAAGAATGAAAGAAGAAAATTCCACTTATTTTAAAGAACTTGCCGATCACCAAACACCTCATTACCTCTGGATTGGCTGCTCTGATAGCCGTGTTCCTGCTGAAAAACTCACAAATCTTGAACCAGGCGAATTATTTGTGCATCGTAATGTGGCCAACCAAATTATTCATACTGATTTCAACTGTCTTTCGGTTGTACAATATGCCGTTGATGTACTCAAAATTGAACATATTATTATTTGCGGTCATACAAATTGTGGTGGTATCAAAGCCGCTATGCAAGATCAAGATCTTGGATTGATCAATAACTGGTTGCTCCATATTCGTGATATTTGGTTTAAACACGGACATCTATTAGGCAATCTTTCAGCAGAAAAACGCTCAGATATGCTCACTAAAATCAATGTTGCAGAACAAGTTTATAACTTAGGGCGTACATCTATCGTAAAAAGCGCTTGGGAACGCGGACAAAAGCTTTCCCTACATGGATGGGTGTATGACGTAAATGATGGATTCTTAGTAGATCAAGGTGTTATAGCAACCAGTCGGGAAACCCTTGAAATCTCTTATCGTAATGCGATTGCTCGCTTATCTAGCCTCGCGGAAGAAGATATCCTGAAAAAAGATCTTCCAGAAAACGAAAAATAATAAAAGTGCGGTTAAAATCTAATGAGTTTTAACCGCACTTTTTATTTCAAATGACTATTTAACTAACTCTGTCTGCATATACATCAAACGATCAATATTCGTTAAATAATGTCCTAGCTCTTGGGATTCTGGTTTATGAATATAAGGGATTTTACCTAGCAGAGGCGCATCAATCTGAGCCTCTAAAATATCTACCACCTCTTTATAATGCCCTAAACAAGGATTAATTCGATTTGCAATCCAGCCTAATAAAGGAACGCCAAGCTGTTTAATTACTTGAGCTGTCAGCAATGCATGGTTAATACAGCCTTCTTTAATCCCAACAACCAACACAACAGGCATTTTATGCTCAACAACCCAATCAGCAAAACTTTTACCCTCTGCCATTGGTGTGAGTAAACCAAATGAACCTTCCACCACAACAGATTGATATTTTTGAACTAATGTTGTTAAAGTTTGATTAATCTTACTTAATTTTATACGTGATTTATCTCGAGTCAGCATCGGCAAGGAATGAGCAAAAGTATAGCTATTTACTTCTTGATAAGATACTGGCTCATTCGTTGCATCCATTAAAGTTAACACATCTGAATTATTTTCAGCATCATAATCTGTTTGGGATTCATTGGACTGATTTTCGACAGGATAGATATCCTCTTCACGGTTACAAGCAATCGGCTTATAACCCACAATTCGCACGCCCTTTGCTTGTAATGCCTGAATAATGGCACGGCAGGCGGTGGTCTTGCCCACGTTGGTATCTGTACCTGCCACAAAGAAACTACTCATTTTCATTCTCCTTTTAAAAGTCTGGTGAATTTTAAAGGAGTTTTTTGAAGAAAATATTGAGGTAAAGCAAGATTTTGAAGATTTTTACGAAAAAATAAGAAGGTTATTTGATCTCACTCAAACTATTAAATAGCCCATCATCCTGTTTTGGCATTTGAAGGTAAAATCCTTGCTGAGTAATTTTCTCCATAACCTCATCTTTATCTGCATGAACAAGCGGTTTACTCCCCCTCAAATTGAAAGGCATAAGAAACTGAGGTTTACCAAAACTCTGCATTAATATATCTGGTACAGCTGAAAAATCATCTCGTTTCGAAATATAGAGGTAGCAGCCTGGTTTACGTTTGCTTTTATAAATTGCACATAACATTTTATCGCTCCAAAAGAAAAAACCTACCAGATAATCTCTGATAGGTTTTTATTTTACGAAAGATTAATTATTTAGTCACAGCTTCTTTTACTTCAGCTGCTTTATCTGCTGCCACATCTTTTGCTTCAGAAGCGGCATTTTTCACTTCTTCCGCTTTAGAAGACATTGCTTCTTTTGCTTCAGCCATTTTGTTTGCTGCTTCATCTTTAACTTCTTCAACTTTAGCTACTGCTGCATCTTTTGCTTCAGAAGCGGCATTTTTCACTTCTTCCACTTTAGAAGACATTGCTTCTTTTGCTTCAGCCATTTTATCTGCTGCTGCATCTTTCATTTCAGCCACTTTATCTACTACAGCATCTTTTGTTTCAGCCGCTGATTTTTTTGCTGCTTCCATTTTATCTGCAGCCGCATCTTTCATTTCAGCCGCTTTATCTGCTACTGCTTCTTTTGTTTCAGCCATTTTATTTGCAGCTGAATCTTTTGCGTCAATTGCCGCATTTTTAACATCAGTTGCAACTTCTTTTGCTGCATCTTTAACTTGTGTTGCTGCATTTGCTGTTGCATCTTTTGCTGCTTCAACTTTTTGAGCTGTTTCTTGTTTATCGAAACAACCAGTTACGGCTAAAGATGCACCTAATACTAATACAGCTAATACTGATTTTTTCATTGTCACTCTCCATTTTATAGTTAATAATTAATCCAAAGCCATTTGCTTTGTACGATCTAGTCTACGAAAAAAAAGCTTAAAATAAAACATCTTCAAAAAAATTTACATTTCTAGAGATACAGTTGCTTTATAACACCTCAACAAAACAACTATAAACCCCTGAACTTAAATGACCTTTAAAAAAGTTCATTATAAAAAAATTATTTTTTGTAAAGATAAAAAATTATTTTTTTGTATTTTTTTTAACCAATCCGGACCATTTTATTTTGGATAATCCTTAACCATAGCTTTTACTTTTCAGTTACTTTGTTTACGTCTGCAGATTTATTTTTTGTTTCAGAATCTGCTTTTTTTATTTCCTCTGCTTTAGAGCACATGGCATCTTTTGCTTCAGTCATTTTATTTTCCGCAACATGTTTAACATAGTTAGCTGCTGCAACCACAGCATCTTTAACTTGTACTGCCGCGCTTACTGTTGCATCTTTTGCAGCTTCAACTTTAGAAGACATCACATCTTTTGCCTCTGAAAGTGAATCTTTCACTTCAGCAACTTTATCTTCGACAGCTTCTTTTGCTTCTACAGCTTTATCTTCAGCCGAATCTTTTAGCTCAGATGCTTTATCTGCTGCTTCATCTTTTGCTTCTGAAACTACTTTTTTTACTTCTGTAGCTTTATCTTCAGCTTCATCTTTTGCTTCAAAAACTGCATTTTTTACTTCAGCAACTTTATCTACAACTGCATCTTTGAATTTAACTACTTTGTCTACAACTGTATCTTTTGCTTCTGAAGCCGCTTCTTTTGCTTCTACAATTTTATCTTCAGCTGCATCTTTTAGCTCAGATGCTTTATCTGCAGCTTCATCTTTTGCTTCTGAAACTGCTTTTTTTACTTCTTTTGCTTTATCTTCAGCCGCATCTTTCACTTCAGCAACTTTGTCTTCAGCTGCATCTTTTAGCTCAGCTGCTTTATCTGCCGTTTCATCTGTTGCTTCTGAAACTGCTTTTTTCACTTCTGATGCTTTATCTTCGATAGCTCTTTTTACTTCAGAAAATTTTTCATCAATTGCTTTTTTCATTTCAGTAGCTTTATCATCGATTGCTTCTTTTGCTTCAGAAACTGCTTTTCTTACTTCAGATACTTTATCTTCAGTTACATCTTTCACTTCAGTAGCTTTGTCTTCGACCACTTCTTTTGCCTCAGACGCTTTATGTGTCACTGCATCTTTAATGTAGTTCGCCGCTGCAAATAATGCATCTTTAACTTGTGTTGCAGCATTCACTGTCGTATCTTTTACTTCAGTTGCTTTATCTTCAATGTTATTTTTCATAACTACTCTCCTTGTGTCATTATGATGGCTAATTTAAGCTATTCTGTTATAGCTCACTTTTAGTCTATCAAAAAAATTTTAAAAAAAACACCTAGAAATATACATTTCTAGGTATTTGTTATTTAGCGACTTTTGAGAGTCAAATATAGTTATAGTTCAAAAAAGTAAATCACATCAAACTTTATTTTCATATTATCTTCAATCAATTTTAGCCATTCTCTTTAGGATAACGATAGGTTTCAATCGTACCTTTTTCACCATTCCAGTCAATTTGAACAATCGTTGAAGGGTAAAAACTGATTGGATTTCGCTTACCATAAAGCTCCGAAACAATACTGCCCACCAAAGGTAAATGAGAAACAAGCAAAACACTTTCAACCCCTTGTTCCTGTAAAACAGATAAATAATCTGCTACTAGCGTCGCATTCCCGTAAGGTGTAATTCCACTCCAAGTTTCAACATCATTAAGAATATTGTCTAACGCTGAATTGACGAGCTCAAACGTTTCTTGAGCACGAACATAAGGACTGACAATCACTTTTTGAACTGAAAGTGCGGTTGAATTTAGATGTGTTTTAAGCCATTGACCTTGTGATATTGATTGTTTGCGTCCATACTCGGTTAAATGCCGAGCCTCATCTGATGAAGAGACAACTTCAGCTTCCCCATGACGCATAATAAAAATTTTCATGTCGTTGCTTTCCTAAAAATAATAAAAGATAAATTTCATGATCAAAAATGGGGGAAAGCCCCCCATTCAATTAATTCGCTTTAACTGCTTCTGCAATTTCTTCTGCACATTGTTTTGCAAGTGCACCGTCTTCACATTCTACCATTACGCGAATAAGTGGCTCTGTACCTGACTTACGCAGTAAAATTCGACCTTTACCTTCTAAGCGTTTTTCCACATCAGCGGCTACCGCTTTTACTGCTTCGCTTTCTAATGGATTTTCACCGCCCGCAAAACGAACATTAATCAATACTTGAGGGAACAATTTCACCGCACTTGCAAGCTCGTTTAATGATAAACGGTGTTGAACCATTGCACTTAATACAGCTAGTGATGCAATAATACCATCGCCTGTCGTATTTTTATCAGCAATAATGATATGGCCTGAGTTTTCTCCACCTAATGCCCAGCCATGCTCTACCATTTTTTCTAATACATAACGGTCACCAACATTAGCACGAACGAAAGGCACACCTAACATTTTTAAGGCAATTTCTAGACTCATATTACTCATTAATGTGCCTACTACTCCACCTTTTAATTGGCCTGAACGTAAAGCTTCACGAGCGATAATGAATAGGATTTGGTCGCCATCCACTTTATTACCTAAGTGATCCACCATCATAATACGATCACCATCACCATCGTAAGCAAGACCGACATCCGCTTTAGTTTCAAGCACTTTTTCCTGTAATGCTTTTACGTCGGTTGCACCGCATTTTTCATTGATATTGATTCCATTTGGATCTGTACCAATTTCAATTACTTCCGCGCCTAATTCACGTAATACATTTGGTGCAATATGATAGGTCGCACCATTTGCACAATCCACAACGATTTTATAACCATCTAAGCCAAGATGAGCAGGGAAAGTACTTTTACAAAATTCAATATAACGTCCTGCGGCATCACTGATACGGCTCGCTTTACCTAAATCAGCAGACTCCACGCAATCCATTGGCTGATCAAGCATGGCTTCAATCGCTTCCTCAATATCGTCTGGTAATTTTGTACCTTGTGAAGAGAAGAATTTAATCCCGTTATCATAGTAAGGGTTATGAGATGCCGAAATCACAATGCCTGCTTCTAAACGGAAAGTACGAGTTAAATACGCTACAGCTGGGGTTGGCATTGGGCCGGTAAATGCAGCAGTTAAGCCAGCGGCAGCCAAACCTGCTTCAAGAGCAGATTCCAACATATAACCTGAAATACGAGTATCTTTTCCGATTAATACTGTGCGAGAACCTTGTGAAGCTAAAACCTTACCCGCAGCCCAACCTAATTTCAATGCGAAATCAGGCGTGATTGGATAAGTACCCACTTTACCGCGTACGCCATCTGTACCAAAATATTTACGATTTGCCATATTTATTCCTTAATAAATTGAATAATTGATGTTGCAGAAATCATTTACTCTACAACATATAAAATCTGTTACTTTCTTACGCCTGTTGCGTTGCTTGCCATACTTTCAAAGCATCTGCCGTTGCAGCGACATCATGTACGCGTAAAATTGTCGCACCATTTTGTGCAGCAATTAATGCGCCAGCTACACTTCCCACAACACGTTCAGTTACGGGTTTATCTAATACGGTACCAATCATCGATTTACGTGAAAGACCTGCTAAAATGGGATAACCACTTTCACAAAAGTGTGCTAATTGCTGTAAAAGTTTATAGTTATGCTGCACGGTCTTACCAAAACAAAACCCCATATCCCAAATGATATTTTCTTTAGCGATTCCCGCATCTAAACAAGCTTTAGTCCGAGCTTCTAAAAACTGATAAACATCTTGGACTACATCATCATAATGCGGATTAGTCTGCATTGTGCGCGGCTGTCCTTGCATGTGCATGATACAAGTGGGTAAATTCAACTGTCCTGCTATTTCGAGTGCACCAGGTTCACGTAAAGCACGAATATCATTGATTAAATCCATGCCGACCTTAGCTGCTTCTTGCATCACAATTGCTTTAGAGGTATCCACTGAAATCCAACAATCAAAACGTTTTTGCACGGCTTCAACAAGAGGTATCACTCGTTGCAACTCTTCAGTTTCAGGCACTTCTTCTGCCATTATTGGTCGAGTTGATTCCCCGCCAATATCAATAATTGTTGCACCTTCTTTGAGCATTTTTTCAACTTGAAATAATGCTTTGTCTAGACTAAAAAACTGTCCGCCATCTGAAAATGAATCAGGCGTGAAATTCAAAATCCCCATAATTTGAGGGAATGATAAATCTAGACATTTGTTATTAGCGTAAAGTTTCATAAAGTGCGGTCAATTTTTAAATCAAATTTTAAAGGCTAGATTATAACGGAATATAGTGATGAAAAGAATGACATTATAAATAAAAAAAGCCTTCCTAATTAGGAAGGCTTTATTCTTACTCTTCAGGATCTTCTGAATGATTAACCGCACTTTCAGTGGTTTCTTCTTGCGGCTTAGCTTTCGAGCTCGTGTCTTTGTTATCTTCCCAACCAGATGGTGGTGTAACAGGCTCACGATTCATTAGCTGCTTGATTTGTTCTTCTTCAATGGTTTCATATTTCACTAACGCATCTTTCATGGCGTGAAGAATATCCATATTGTCGATCAAAATCTGTCTTGCTCTCGCATAGTTACGATTCACAATCGCACGAACTTCTTCATCAATCGCATGCGCTGTTTCATCAGACATATGTTTTGCTTTCGCCATTGAGCGACCTAAGAATACTTCGCCTTCATCTTCGGTATAAAGAATCGGACCGAGTTTATCTGAGAAGCCCCATTGGGTCACCATATTACGTGCAATATTGGTTGCCACTTTAATATCGTTAGATGCACCGGTAGAAATATTTTCTTCACCGTAAATCAAATCTTCTGCTAAACGTCCTGCATAAAGTGTTGAAAGTTTACTTTCTAATTGCTTTTGGCTGATACTAATTTGATCGCCTTCAGGTAAGAAGAAAGTTACACCTAATGCTCGGCCACGAGGAATAATCGTGACTTTATGTACCGGATCATGTTCAGGTACTAAGTAACCTACAATGGCGTGACCTGCTTCATGGTACGCTGTCGATTCTTTTTGTTTATCCGTCATGATCATGGTACGACGCTCTGGTCCCATATTGATCTTATCTTTTGCTTTTTCAAACTCAAGCATCGATACAGTACGTTTATTGCTACGTGCAGCAAATAATGCCGCTTCATTAACCAAGTTCGCTAAATCAGCACCTGAATAACCAGGTGTACCACGAGCCAGTGTCATTGCATCAACATCATCAGCCACAGGGACTTTACGCATGTGAACTTTTAAAATTTGCTCACGACCTTTCACATCAGGTAAACCCACAACAACTTGACGGTCAAAACGGCCTGGACGCGTTAATGCTGGGTCAAGTACATCTGGACGGTTAGTTGCTGCAATAACAATTACACCTTCGTTACCACCGAAACCATCCATTTCAACTAACATTTGGTTAAGAGTTTGTTCACGCTCATCGTGTCCACCACCTAAACCAGCGCCACGTTGGCGACCTACGGCATCAATTTCATCAATAAAGATTAAGCATGGTGCATTTTTCTTCGCTTGCTCGAACATATCACGTACACGAGATGCACCAACCCCCACAAACATCTCCACAAAGTCAGAACCTGAAATAGTGAAGAAAGGCACTTTCGCTTCACCTGCAATAGCTTTCGCTAATAAGGTTTTACCTGTACCTGGAGGACCTACCATTAAAATCCCTTTTGGAATTTTACCACCAAGGTTTTGGAATTTTTTCGGTTCACGCAAGAAATCAACGACTTCACCCACTTCTTCTTTGGCTTCATCGCAACCTGCAACATCCGCAAAAGTCACTTTGATTTGATCTTGGCTCAGCATTTTAGCACGGCTTTTACCAAAGCTCATGGCCTTGCCGCCGCCACCTTGCATTTGACGCATGAAGAAAATCCATACCCCTACAAGGAATAGCATTGGGAACCACGAAATTAAAATTTGTGATAATAAACTGCGTTTTTCAAAAGGCGTACCTTCGATTTTAACTTTTTTATTTAATAAGTCATCTAAGAGCTTTTTATCTTCCAACGGTGGCATCACGGTCATATATTTAGAACCGTCATTTTTGGTCACAGTGATTTCATTCGCATCAAAACGCGCTTCCTTCACTTGACTGTTACTCACATCATACACAAAGGTTGTGTAATCTGTTGAGTCACTCACACCATTAGAATTAAAACTTTGGTAAGCTGTCATCATGACAATTGCTACCACAACCCATAGAACTAGATTTTTAACCATATCGTTCAAGGTTTAACCTGCCTTTCTTAAGTTAATTAAAATTAAACGAGATACTATCTCATCCCCGACACAATGAAAAGCTATCAAAGCAATTATCTATTCGCCTTTATAACCGCTTGCTACAATATAAACTTCGCGAGAACGCCCACGAGAAGCTTCAGGCTTACGTACTTTTACGACACTAAAGAGTGAACGAATTTCGCGCAGATACTCGTCAAAACCCTCCCCTTGGAATACTTTGACCACAAAACTGCCTTTTTTCGCCAAAACTTGCTTACACATATCTAAAGCTAGTTCCACTAAATACATTGCTCGCGGAATATCAACCGATGGCATACCACTAAAATTCGGTGCCATATCGGACATCACTACATCAACTTTAGCTTCCCCAACACGTTCTAATAATGCCTTCAGCACGTTTTCATCACGGAAATCGCCTTGTAAAAAATCAACGCCGACAATTGGATTCATATCCAAAATATCGCACGCAATGACTCTTCCTTTTCCACCGATTTGGCTCACGACATATTGTGACCAACCTCCTGGAGCAGCACCGAGATCAACTACGGTCATTCCTGGCTTGAACAATTTATCTGTTTGTTGAATCTCATCTAGTTTAAAGTAAGCACGAGAGCGTAATTTTTGCTTGTGTGCTTTCTGAACAAACGGATCTTTAAAATGTTCGTTTAGCCAACGAGAAGAACTCGCTGAACGTTTTTTCTTTCCCATAAACTCTATCTTTTGTACTATTTTTTGTAGTAGTTTCATCTATATTTGGGTACAATCTGCCAAATTCAAGGCTAGACTTACCAAAAAGTGCTGAAAAACCACGTTTTTTCTGACCGCTCTTTTCGGTCTTTTTATGATTCATATTCATCTATTTAAGGATTCCTTATGACAATATTATCAACAAAACAAAAACAATTTTTAAAAGGACTTGCTCATCACCTTAGCCCTGTCGTCATGCTTGGCGGTAACGGCTTAACCGAAGGGGTATTAGCCGAAATCGATAATGCGTTAAATCATCACGAATTAATCAAAGTAAAAATTACTGGCGCAGATCGCGAAACCAAACAATTAATCATTGATGCGATTGTACGTGAAACCAAATCATCTAATGTTCAAACCATCGGACATATTTTGGTGCTTTATCGACCAAGTGAGGAAGGTAAAATCCAGCTGCCTCGTAAATAATTGTTATCCCCTCAAATTGAGGGGATGTTTTTTTAGATGTAATTTACTTCAATAATCTCGAACTCAACCGTTCCACCTGGAGTGGTAATATTCACGGTATCATCCAACTCTTTTCCTACCAATCCACGAGCAATCGGTGAATTCACAGAAATTAAACCTGATTTAATATCTGCTTCATCATCGCCCACAATTTGGTAAGTGACTTCTTCATCAGTATCGGTATTCACTAATACAACTGTCGCACCAAAAATAACTTTTCCGTTATTCGGTAATTTAGTGACATCGATAACCTGACAATTTGCAAGTTTGCTTTCAATTTCTTGAATACGCCCTTCGCAAAAACCTTGTTGTTCACGCGCAGCGTGATATTCTGCATTTTCTTTTAAGTCACCATGCTCACGTGCTTCAGCAATCGCCTTAATAATTTCAGGGCGACGCTCATTCTTTAAGAAATCTAATTCTTGGCGTAATAGCTCCGCACCGCGCACGGTCATTGGAATTTGTTTCATTCTTTTTCCTTGAAATTTGGTAAAAACAAAACCACGACAACGTCTTGCAACCTTGCCGCAGTCAATGAAAAATAAAAAATGATTTACTCTATTGAGTTCGGAGCTTATTATTATTCGTCTTGAGAAAAATAGCAACCATAACAGAACTAAAATGACTAAAAAATCTTCTATTTCGACCGCACTTAAAGCGACATTTATCACACTTGGCTTTTCTTTTTCCTCTATGGCTGAAGTTAATGTGGCTTCAATCACCCAATACTTACCGGAAGGTGCTTCTGCCAGTATCATTGCCAAAAACCTCAATAAAGATCAAATTATCGCGGATTACAATGGTTCAACGTTTATGTTGCCTGCCAGTACGCAAAAAGTTTTCACAGCTGTCGCGGCTAAATTGGTATTAGGTGATGCCTTTCAGTTTGAAACATCACTTTTAAGTAACGGAAAAATTCAGAATAATGTTTTAGAAGGCGATCTTGTTGTGCAGTTTACTGGCGATCCTGATCTGACCAGTGGACAACTTTATAGCCTATTAGCCAATTTAAAGAACCAAGGCATTCAGAAAATCAATGGAGATCTTATTTTAGATACCTCTGTATTTGCTAGCCATGACCGTGGGTTAGGTTGGATTTGGAACGATCTTACGATGTGCTTTAACTCCCCTCCTGCTGCAGCAAATATCGATAATAACTGTTTCTATGCCGAGCTAGATGCAAATCAACCAGTGGGTGAAACAGTCAAAATTAACGTTCCCGCTCAATTTCCTATTCAAGTTTTCGGGCAAGTTTATATTGTGGATCAGCAAGAAGCCGGTTATTGCCAGTTAGATGTCGTTGTTCACGATAATAATCGCTATCAAGTAAAAGGCTGTATTGCACGCCAAACTAAACCATTTGGGCTCAGCTTCGCCGTGCAAGATCCAGATGCCTACGCAGCTGCCATTATTCAACGTCAATTAAAACGTCTTGGTATTGAATTTACCGGTCAGGTAAAACAACCTCAAAAACCACAGCAAGGTCAAAAACTCGCCCAGCATTTATCTAAACCGTTGCCTGAACTATTGAAAAAAATGATGAAAAAATCGGATAACCAAATTGCCGATGCTTTATTTAGAGCAGTAGCCTACAACTACTATAAACGCCCTGCTTCATTCCAATTAGGCACATTAGCGGTGAAATCAGTATTACAAAAACAAGGCATTAAATTTGGTAACAGCATCTTGGCCGATGGTTCGGGTCTTTCTCGTCATAATTTGGTTGCACCTAAAACCATGCTTTCAGTCCTAGAATACATTGCCAAAAACGAAGATAAATTACACTTAATGGAAACCTTTCCAATTGCAGGTGTGGATGGCACAATCAGTGGTCGTGGTAGCTTAATTAATCCACCATTGGTGAAAAACGTTATCGCTAAAACTGGCTCATTGAAAGGGGTATATAATCTTGCTGGTTTTATGACCAATGCGCGAGGTGAAAAAGTGGCTTTCGTTCAATTTATCAATGGCTATTCAACCGGTGATTTAGAAAGTAAAACAAAGCGCGCTCCACTTGTGCAATTTGAAAGTACACTTTATAACGATCTTTATAAAGACTAAAACACATATAAAAATGACCACACTTTGAATACATCAAGTGCGGTCATTTTTCTTTATATCTAATCAAAAAGAAAAAGCACTAAACGTTTCATTGAATTTAGTGCTTTTTTACGATCTTAAACGCAATTAACCTTCATTATGAATTTCAAGGTTACTTGCATCTTTTTCCCGTTTTTTCTTTGCCGAATCACTTCGTTGAGAAGCGATACTATCAAGGTATTCTGGTGTGATATCACCCGTAATATATTCACCAGTAAAGACTGAACAATCAAAGCCTTGAATAGCTGGATTTTCTTGGCGTACTGATTCTGTCAGCGCTTCAAGATCTTGGAAAACTAATTTATCTACGCCAATCAATTTCGCAATTTCGTCAACATTACGGCCATAGGCAATGAGTTCTTGTTTTGTTGGCATATCAATACCGTACACATTCGGATAACGAATTTCTGGTGCCGCGGATGCAAAGTAAATTTTCTTCGCACCTGCCGCTCTAGCCATACTCACGATTTGTTCGGATGTTGTACCACGAACAATAGAATCATCGACTAATAACACATTTTTATCTTTAAATTCTGCTTTAATCGTATTGAGCTTGCGACGGACTGAACTAATACGTTGAGCTTGGCCAGGCATAATAAATGTACGACCAACATAGCGGTTTTTCACAAAACCTTGACGATAAGGTTTGCCTAAGATTTTCGCAATCTGTAAAGCAATATCTGTTGAAGTTTCGGGTACTGGAATCACTACATCAATGTTATCTGCTTCATCCGCCCATTCTTTTGCAATTTTTTTACCTAAATGTTCGCCCATGTGAACTCGTGCGGCATAAACAGACACGCCGTCTATTGTTGAATCAGGACGAGCAAAGTACACGTATTCAAAAATACATGGATTTAAGACCGCACTTTCTGCGCATTGCTCAGCATAGAGCTGGCCATCAAAGGTTACATAAATCGCTTCACCTGGTGCAACATCACGCACTAATTCAAAACCTGCTACATCTAATGCCACACTTTCAGAGGCAAACATATATTCTACAAAGCCGTTTTCTTCTCGTTTACCTAACACGAGTGGACGAATACCAAATGGATCGCGAAATGCCACCATGCCATGTCCAATAATCATCGCTAAGCATGCATAAGCACCACGGATATCTTTGTGTGTCGCACGAATTGCATTAAAAATATCTTGCGGATCGAGATGGTATTTATTCACTCTATCTAAATGATTTGCAAGAATATTGAGAAGAAGTTCTGAATCCGAATTAGTATTTATGTGACGACGTGCTTCTTTAAATAATTTATCTTTTAATTCGTCTGAATTGGTTAAGTTGCCATTGTGAACAAGGCTTAAACCATAAGGAGAGTTAACATAGAAAGGCTGTGCTTCAGATACACTTGAACTGCCGGCGGTTGGATAACGTACATGTCCGAGGCCTGCATGACCTTGTAAACGTAACATATGTTCTTGTCTGAATACATCGCTTACAAGACCATTAGCCTTGCGCAAACGAAAGCGGTTTTCATCATCGATTGTGACAATCCCCGCCGCATCTTGACCTCGATGCTGTAATAACGTTAATGCTGCATAAATGGATTCATTAACCGGATTTTGGCTAACGATACCGACAATTCCACACATACTGATTGACTACCTTATTGTTTAAAAGTTGAGTTTAAAAAACTAGAACTTGCTTGTAGTTGTTGGAAGAACCATTCAATAATAAAGCCGAAATGAGGAATTAATTTTGATTCTTTCCACCAATCGGTTTGTTCAAAGTTAGTGAAGGTATCCAAGAAGAATAAAATCGCAGCGACGATTAACGCCCCACGAATTAAGCCAAATGCCGCACCAAGAACACGATCTGTTCCGGTAAGTCCTGTTTTATCCACTAATTGGCTAATCACATAATTAACAATGCCGCCTACAATTAAGGTTAAAACAAATAAAATGCCGATTGCTGTGCCGTTGCGCACGTAGTCAGATTCGATTTGAGTAAGATAAGTGGCGAGATAAGGATAAAATTGGCTAGCGACAATAAATGCAACGACCCAGCTTGCAAGGGACATCACCTCTCGCACAAACCCACGTAATAAACTCACGATAATCGAAAATGCGATGATGCCAATGATAATGTAATCAATCATTAAATAGTCTCTCAATTAAAAAGGGCCGCCATTGCGACCGCAGTATTTTACATAAAAAACAACAAAAGGAAAACGTTTGCGTCAATTAAATTTGAAGCCATTGGCTAGATTTCCTGCCAAAATGCTTTGTCTAATTTTTGCTGTGCCTTTTGTAGTACTTCTGCCAAGTGCTGATATGTCGGTTTATCTTGCACGGTTGGCAAACTTTCATGTTGTTTTCTTAAACGTTCACTAATCTCATAAAACCACTGAGAACTTTGCGGTTCTAAGGGTGATTTTGCACGTTTTCCCAACCAATATAAGCCTTGCAATGGCATCACTAACGCACAAAGTGCGGTCAAAATAGCAATTGCCAATGCAGTAAGATCCGCCTTTGCATAAAGCTGTTGCCAAACCACCGCAAATACCGCCATAAAAGGCATAAACTTCTGTGCAAATTTTGTGGCTTTAATAATGCGATTTTCGGGAAAAATCATGCCGAGCTTCGCTTCTAATGGCCACGTTTGCAAATATATTTGCCCACGTTTTAAGGTTGAAAAAAATGATGACATAAAAACATCCTAGAAAATAACCGCACTTATAATACTCTAGTTTGGGTTTCATTGTCATCCTTAACTAGAAACTGTTGAAATTTTCAACTTTTCTAATAAAAGATCGTATTTTTCCCCTCCAGTTAATTTATTTTATACGCCAAAAGGTGTATTCTATACAGGATTTGTAGTCTATTCTTTTGAATGGATTTTTATTAACCTCAATCAAAAATAGGGTTCCTATGTCAAAACTTGTTCTCATCCTTAACTGTGGTAGTTCTTCATTAAAATTTGCAATCCTTGATCCTGCAACAGGTGAAGAAAAATTATCAGGCTTAGCTGAAGCATTTTATCTTCCTGAAGCTCGTATCAAATGGAAACTTAACGGTGAAAAAGGTAGCGCAGATTTAGGTGCTGGTGCAGCGCACACTGAAGCGCTTAACTTCATCGCGTCAAACATTATGACTGATGAGCTTAAAAACTCTATCACCTCGATTGGTCACCGTATCGTTCACGGTGGTGAGAAATACACTCAATCTGTTATCGTAACAGATGAGGTAGTTAAAGGTATTGAAGATGCAGCACAATTTGCTCCACTTCACAATCCTGCTCACTTAATCGGTATCCGTGAAGCATTCAAAACATTCCCACACTTAAAAGATAAGAACGTTGTCGTTTTTGATACAGCATTCCACCAAACCATGCCTGAAGAAGCATATCTCTATGCACTTCCATACTCACTTTACAAAGAACACGGCGTACGTCGCTACGGTGCACACGGTACCAGCCACTACTTCGTTTCTCGTGAAGTCGCTGAATACGTAGGCAAACCGGCAGACCAAGTAAACGCAATCATCTGTCACTTAGGTAACGGGGGGTCTGTTTCTGTTGTTCGTCATGGTAAATGTATCGACACATCTATGGGTTTAACCCCATTAGAAGGTTTAGTGATGGGTACACGTTGTGGTGACATCGACCCTGCGATCGTTTTCTACCTATACAAAAACTTAGGCATGTCAATGGATCAAATCGAAGAGACTTTAGTAAAAAAATCAGGTCTTTTAGGTTTAACTGAAGTAACAAGCGACTGTCGTTATGCAGAAGATAACTACGATGATGCATCTAAACCAGAAGCAAAACGTGCATTAGATGTTTACAGCTACCGTTTAGCAAAATACATTGGTGCATACATGGCTGTTTTAGGTGATGATCACTTAGATGCAATCGCATTTACGGGTGGTATCGGTGAAAACTCTGCTCACGTTCGTGAATTAGCCTTAGGCCACTTAAAATTATTCGGCATCAAATTAGACCAAGAACGCAACCTTGCTGCTCGCTTTGGTAAATCAGGCGTGATCACTGCTGATGACTCTGCATTCAAAGCAATCGTTCTTCCAACCAACGAAGAATTAGTAATTGCACAAGATACAGCACGTTTAGCGGGCTAATCAACTTCCTTCAAACCTGCTGAGAAATCAGCAGGTTTTTTCATTCATTAAAAGGTATATCAAAATGACTAAAGCAGTTATTCTTATTCCAACTAGCGCAGAAGCAAATTTAGTAGCAGCACTAGACGCAGCTAAAACAACAAGCGCTGTCGTATTCAATGCAGTAGAAGATGTAAAAGTAGCTCAAGCATTAATCGCAAATAATCAAAAAGACGTGTTGTTAGAAAAAATCGTGGCTGATTTCCAAGCATTAAATGCAAATCTAGTGATTGTTAAAGGTGTTCAACCTTCAGCTCAAGCGCCTTTTGCAAATAGCTTAAACTTCGCGATTGCGCAAACCTTAGATGCACAAATTATCTTAGTGGCAAACAATGAAGAAGGCACATTAGTAGAAGCCGTTGCTTCAGAGTTTGGCGGTGTGAATAACACTGACATCTTAGGTGTATTTGGTGCACAAGCAGGCAAAATTAAGGCTTTAGATGCACAAGCATTAGCTGCGGCAATCGCTGCACCACTTGCTCGTGAAGCTCGTATTTCTCCAGCAGCATTCCGTTTTAAATTAACTGATTTAGCACGCAAAGCAGGTAAAACCATCGTATTACCAGAAGGTGATGAACCTCGTACTGTTAAAGCGGCAGCAATCTGTGCTGAACGTGGTATCGCAAAATCGGTATTATTAGCGGATCCTGAATCAGTGAAAAAAGTTGCGGCTGAACAAGGCGTGACTTTAGGTGCTGACGTAACGATCATCAATCCAACTGACGTACGTGAAAACTACGTTGCTCGTTTAGTTGAATTACGTAAATCTAAAGGCTTAACTGAAGAACAAGCTCGCGCACAATTAGAAGACACCGTTGTATTAGGTACGATGATGTTAGAAGCAGGCGAAGTAGATGGTTTAGTCTCCGGTGCCGTTCACACCACTGCAAATACCATTCGTCCACCGATGCAAATCATTAAAACCGCACCAGGTAGCTCAATTATCTCGTCTGTATTCTTCATGTTATTACCAGACCAAGTATTAGTGTATGGTGACTGTGCTGTAAACCCAGAACCAACCGCTGAACAACTGGCTGAAATCGCAATCCAATCTGCTGAATCTGCAAAAGCATTTGGTTTAAATCCGAAAGTCGCAATGCTTTCTTACTCAACCGGTACTTCAGGTTCAGGTCAATCTGTAGAGAAAGTAAAAGAAGCAACGCGTATTGCACAAGAAAAACGTCCTGATTTATTAATCGACGGTCCATTACAATACGATGCTGCGGTAATGAAAGATGTGGCTGCTTCTAAAGCACCAAACTCTAAAGTAGCTGGTCAAGCAAACGTATTTGTATTCCCTGATATCAACGCAGGTAACATCGGCTATAAAGCGGTACAACGTTCTGCTGATTTAGTGGCTGTAGGCCCAATGCTTCAAGGTATGCGTAAACCGGTTAATGACTTATCTCGTGGTGCATTAGTGGATGATATCATCTACACCATCGCATTAACCGCGATCCAAGCAACTCAAGCTTAATTAAAGCCTTTGTTGTAAAACACTAAAGAAAATAACCGCACTTTTGATGATTCAAAGTGCGGTTATTTTTAGAATTGTTTTTAATGACTACTCTACAGATTTTAAGTATTCAACCAGCTTTAAGCCAATCTCTCTTCGCCACCCTAAAAGTAGATCGGGCTGCTTTGTCATATCTTCATTTTTTAGCCAAACCCATTTAATGAGATCTTCTAAATTTCGTTTACTTGCCAGAATATCAAGAGTTAATCCTTTTGGGGTCAGTTCATAAGCTTTTTCTTGTAATAATCGAATTGCCTTTTTATAACGAGGATCATCCACAATACGCACTAAACGTTTAGGATAATCATAAGGGGAAATTCGGCGGCTTTGTGCTAATAATTGAAGCATTTTTTTGCCACGCACACGAACTTCATTTTCAGATAATCCAAGCGCTAGCATTTCTGATGTATTACGAGGATTATTTTTTGCCACTTTCCAAAGGTTATCCGATTTCACCACATAAGAAAGGGCTAAGTTTCGTACCATTGCCGTTTCTAGTCGCCATTTGGCCAATAGCTGTAAACGTGCTAATTCGAGCGGATTCAATTTCCAAACATTTGGAATCTCTAAATAGGCTTTGTCTGGATCGCGATCATCTAATTTACTGGTTTTCGAGATCGCAAGCTGGCAATCATCAATTACTGCTTGAAGCCAAGGAGATTGCGCTAATTCTATTTGCATTTTTTGATAGACCGGCAAGAGATACCAGACATCCCCTGCTGCATATTGTAGCTGTACGGGTGAAAGTGGACGTTTTAGCCAGTTTGTACGCGTTGCTCCTTTATCCATTTCAACGCCTAAATAATGCAACACCAATTTGGCTAGGCCCGCTGAATTAGCAAAACCTAAAAAACGCGCCATGATTTGTGTATCTATCATAGGTTGTGGAAGTGCATCAAACTCTTGTAAGAAAACCAATAAATCTTCATTACAAGCATGCAAAATTTTTGTCACCTGCTGATCACGTAATAATTCCACAAAAGGTGAAAAATCAGTAATGGATAAAGGATCGATTAATGAAACTCGTTCACCATCATAAAGTTGAATTAATCCTAATTTAGGATAATAGGTCGATACCCGCATAAATTCGGTATCTAAAGCGACCGTACTTTGCTGACGCGCTAACTGGCAAACCTGAGCGAGCTCTTCATTATTTTGAATTAATGTAAAGTGCGGTTGATTTTGGCATTCTTTTATCATTGTAATAGGATGTATTTTCAAATAGAGGTAAAGACTAAACAGGGATATGAACACATATCCCTGATTAAATTAATGTTGTGAGCGTTTTGCTATTTCTTCATCACGCAGTACTCGTCGTAAAATTTTGCCTACATTACTTTTCGGTAATTCATCGCGAAACTCAATATCTTTCGGGACTTTATAACCCGTGAGATGTTGTCTGCAATGTTGGCGTAATTCATCACGCGTGAGGCTATCATCTTTCTTCACAACAAAGATTTTGATGGTTTCCCCTGATACTTCATGTGGCACACCGATAGCGACCACTTCAGCGACTTTATAATTAAGCATCACCACATCTTCGATTTCATTTGGATAAACGTTAAAGCCTGAAACCAAGATCATGTCTTTTTTGCGGTCAACAATACGGAGGCTATAGCTCTCGTCCATAATGACGATATCACCCGTTGCCATCCAACCATCTTGAAGCACTTCAGCAGTCGCTTCAGGACGCTGCCAATAGCCACACATGACTTGTTCACCTTTAACCCAAAGCTCTCCCGCTTCACCAAGTTGTGCTTCCGAGCCATCATCTTTGATAATTTTTATATCGGTATTTGGCACTGGTACGCCAATTGTGCCATTGTGCTTCACTACATTAATTGGACAAGCAGCAATTAGCGGTGAACATTCTGTCATACCGTAACCTTCAATGATGTTACAGCCAGTTAAATCATGCCAACGTGTTGCGACCGATTGTTGAATCGCCATACCACCGCCAACAGATAGTTTTAATCGTGAAAAATCCACTTCTTTGAAATTTTCATTATTAAGTAGCGCATTAAACAAAGTATTTACCCCTGTAATCGCTTCAAAGCGGTATTTTTTGAGCTCTTTAACAAAGCCATCAATATCACGAGGATTCGTAATTAAGAGCGCGGTAACGCCAAGCTCTAAGAAGAGTAAACAGTTTACCGTTAAGGCAAAAACATGATAAAGCGGTAAAGCTAGTACGGCAATGCGTTGCTTGCTATGATCGCCAATAAATGGCTCCGCAATCCACTTCGCTTGGAAAATATTGGTAATAATATTGCCATGTGTCAGCATTGCACCTTTAGCAACACCCGTTGTACCACCTGTATATTGTAAGAAGGCTAAATCTTCACGATCCACTTGTGGACGAACATATTGGCGATATTTACCAATACTTAACACTTCACGGAAAGTCACTGCATTCGGTAATTTATATTTTGGCACTAATTTTTTGACGTATTTCACCACAAAATTGACCAAATTACGCTTACCAAAAGAAAGCTGGTCACCCATTCTTGTCAAAATCACGTGTTTCACTTTAGTATTAAACACGATTTTTTCTAAGGTTGAGGCGAAGTTTGAAACAACAACAATCGCCGTTGCACCGCTATCTTGTAACTGATGTTCTAATTCTCGAGGGGTATAAAGTGGATTCACGTTTACCACAACTAAGCCCGCACGTAAGATACCGAACAGCGCAATAGGATATTGCAATAAATTCGGCATCATGAGAGCAACACGATCACCATGTTTTAATTTCAATTCATTTTGTAAATATGCAGCAAATGCACGGCTTCGCTCTTCTAATTTACGAAAAGTTAGCACTTGTCCCATATTGATATAAGCAGGACGGTCTGGATGCTCACGAATTGCTTTATCTAAAATATCGAGAATCGAATCATATTTTGAGGTATCCAGCGTGGTTGGTGAACCTTCTGGATAATTTTGAAACCAAACTTTTTCCATTTTTTATCCTTATTCTTTGGAAAATTTTCTTAATTTTATCATGTGGTTAATAGAGATAATAGCGAATTTCAGGCTCGCCATACCAATAATATGGTCTTCTACCGAAAAAGCCCCAATCATCCCACATATCGTCTGGATAATAATAGCTTTGAGAAAGCTTCCAGACACGATAATGATTGGTTTGAATTACAGGGTAAATGTAGCTTGCCTGATCAACCTTGCCTTGTTCTGTTTTCAGTAAGGTGCCACCAATTGTAATAAATTGGTCTTTTAAACTTTCAGGCTCAACAAAACCATCAAGATAAGTAATAAAACGTCCATTAGGTTGTTCATCAATCATGGGTTTTGCAGAGGTTGAGTAAACGGGATAGCTTAAGACTTCAATTTTAGTTTTATTCGGCAAGGCTTGTGCTGTTAATACTTTTCCGCCTAAACGAATTGATTTGCACTGACAGCTATAATCACTCGGTTGAATTGAAGATAATGATTTTAAAGTAAACTGCTCTTTTTCTAGTCCTTTCGGTGCATTGACACATCCCACTAATGTGGTCGAAAGTGCGGTCAAAACTAAGATCGTTTTTTTATTCATCTTCAACTCCTTTTTTAAAACTATTCACGTCCTGGTAATTTTTTCCAAGTTACTTCATTACGCAAATAAACAGGCTCAATCTCTAAAGCAGATATGACTTTATTCTGCGCATAATCTGTTAAAGCAAGCTCAAGCATATATTGTGCAGAAGGTAAAATAATATCACTCCCTTCTAAACCTCTGTATTTAAATTGAGGATACACAGCCCAACCTGTTCCGACTCGGTATGCAGATAAATCTGAAAGCTGTTCAAGCACTTTTTCAGGTTGGCAAACTTGCTCTTCAAAAACGGGATTCCATTGGAAAAACTCCCCCAATTCTGACCGCACTTTTTCTCGTTTTACTTGAGAAAAATAAACTTCATTCATTCTCGCATCAATGGCAGCAGCCACATTTTCAGCTTGATGCAATTCAAATGCAGCCTGAGCCATTGCTGTTAAATTTGATACAGCAATAACAGGTAAATCAGCACCAAATGCAAGTCCTTGAGCAATCCCAGCACCGACACGGACACCAGTAAAACTACCAGGACCGCGTCCAAATGCTAACGCATCTACTTGCTTCAAATTGATACCTGAATTAGCAAGTAACTCATCAACCATTGGAAGAATACGTTTTGTGTGTGTACGTTGCGCTAATTCATCTAAATGTGTCTTTTCGCCTTTATGCCAAAGAGCAACAGAACAAGCTTCTGTTGAAGTATCAAGCGCTAATAAGGTGATATTTTTCATTATTAATCCATTTTCTCATTTTGTAAGAATTGTACCACTTTGTTGAGATCTCGGGTACGGGTTGAATTAGGTAAACTTTTTAGAAAGGTTTCACCGTAATTTCGCATAACAAGACGATTATCACAAATAATTACCGCACCACGATCTGTTACATCTCGAATTAGGCGTCCTACACCTTGTTTCAGCGTAATAACCGCTTCTGGGATCTGTATATCATTAAATGGATCTCCACCTTGTAATCGACAATCTTCAATGCGTGCTTTTAGTAAAGGTTCATCTGGTGCGGTAAAAGGCAATTTATCTATAATGACTAATGAAAGAGCATCACCACGGACATCCACGCCTTCCCAAAAGCTAGAAGTAGCAACTAGCACGCTGTGGGTTTCATGAATAAATTGTTCGAGTAATTTTGCTTTAGGCATTTCACCTTGTAATAAGATAGAAAGCTCACTATTTTCTCTAAAATATTCTGCCAAGCCTCTCATCATTAAATAAGATGTACAAAGCACAAAGCATCGCCCTTTATTCGCTTCAATGATAGGCAACAACATTTCACCAAGAGCTTGTAACGTATTATTTTGATTTGTTGCCGGTAAATAACGTGGTACGCAAAGTAACGACTGATTAGGATAATCAAAAGGACTGTGAAGAATTTTTTGTTCTGCTTCCTCAATACCAAGTCGCTGACAGAAATGATTAAAAGTGCCGCCAACTTCAAGCGTCGCAGAGGTGAAAATCCAAGCTGCTTCTTTATTATTTAGCTGTTCGCCAAATTTATCTGCAACAGTTAGTGGCGTAATATGCAAACCAAATTGTCGCCCCATACTTTCGTACCAATAACAATAACCAACAATGGCCGTATCACAAAAGCGTATTAATTGATTCTTGATACTTTCAGTGCGTTCAAAAATACTATCCAAAGTCTGAGAGCGACCTAATGCAATCTTGATAACTTCAGAAAGAAACTCAATTTTTTCTTGTAATAATTCAACCGATTTTTTGACCGCACTTTGCTTAAATAGCTCACGCCAATTTCCTCGTTGATTTCCCTCACCAAGAAGAAGACGGAAATCTTGAATAACTTTAAGTAATGTATCTGCAGTAGTGCCAAGCTGAGGCATATCTTTCAATTCTGTTCGATAAACAATATTGATATCTTTACATAAATCAAATAGCTGGCGAGAAGTTAATGATTGGCCAAAATACTGGCTTGCAATATCGGGGAGTTGATGTGCTTCATCAAAAATAATAACTTCTGCATTGGGAATAAGCTCACCAAAGCCACTTTCTTTTACCGCCATATCAGCAAAGAAAAGATGATGATTCACTACGACAAGATCCGCATTTAGCGCTTTTTTGCGAGCTTGTGCAACATAGCATTCAGCGTAGTTAGGACAATCTGTTCCCAAACAACTTTCTGCCGTGCTCGTCAATTGAGGCAAAATTGGGCTATCTTCAGCCAATTCAATGCATTCGGTCAAATCACCTGTTTTCGTCGCATTATTCCATTTTCTTACTTTACTTAAATCGGCTAAAACAGATTTATCCCCAAGCACACCTTGAGCAATAAGTTGATCCAGACGCTCCAAACATAAATAATTGGATCGCCCTTTCAATAATGCAATTTTTCCAGAATAATTTAAGGCTTTTTTTATAGCAGGTAGATCTCTTGAAAAGAGTTGATCTTGTAGATTTTTAGAACCGGTTGAAATAATCGTTTTCTTTCCTGCAATAAGTGCCGGTGCTAAATAAGCAAAAGTCTTTCCAGTACCTGTTCCTGCTTCTACAACAAGCGGGCGCTTATTTTGAATAGCATATCCGACAGATTGAGCCATTTCGAGCTGTTCTGCTCGTGGCTTAAATCCTTTGATATTCTTACTCAATTCGCCATCACTGGAAAAGATCTTACTTATCTGTTTTTTCATAATTATTGCTATCTAGAAATAGGCGAAGATTTTATCATTATTAGACTCATTTATATATGAATTCTAATGTTTTATATAAAACAAAAACCCCAAGCTCTTCAGCTCGGGGTTCTCTATTCAGTACCTGGCGGTGTCCTACTCTCACATGGGGAAGCCCCACACTACCATCGGCGCATCGGCGTTTCACTTCTGAGTTCGGTATGGGGTCAGGTGGGACCACCGCTCTATCGCCGCCAGGATTATTCCTTTAATAACTTTTCTATTTTCTCTCTGCTCCGCTATCTCTAGCGCTCACAACCAAACAAGCTGATAACCTTCAATACTTTCTCTTTAGTCTCTGAGTTTCGTCTTTGTATCATTACAACACCCAAAACCCTTGAGCGTTGTATAGTTAAGCCTCTCGGGCAATTAGTACATGTTAGCTCAACGGCTCGCACCGCTTACACACCATGCCTATCTACGTCTTAGTCTTAAACAACCCTTACTGTCTTAAAGACAGGGAGAACTCATCTCTTGGCAAGTTTCGTGCTTAGATGCTTTCAGCACTTATCTCTTCCGCACTTAGCTACCCGGCAATGCGTCTGGCGACACAACCGGAACACCAGTGGTGCGTCCACTCCGGTCCTCTCGTACTAGGAGCAGCCCCAATCAATTCTCCAACGCCCACGGCAGATAGGGACCGAACTGTCTCACGACGTTCTAAACCCAGCTCGCG